>MDTG01122540.1_pt1 | contig 88962 bp, 79 predicted proteins | sample 811421 | NCBI WGS metagenome assembly MDTG01 (sample SAMN05326645, study PRJNA326480) | marine metagenome | isolation source: seawater | place: Pacific Ocean: South East | collected 2011 | reverse complement strand
GTGTCTGTTCGAGTGTCCAAAAAGCTTGAAAAGTTTTCGCACGGAAAGTTGTTATGCGGAAGCATATAACAAACCAATAAACGCGCTTCGCTGGGACACTTACTCGCAGGCTCCCAGTCGTTTCACTCCTAATTTTAGCCAGCGTATTTTTGCCCCTAAGCGGGGTGTTAGGCTTCTCACATAGACAACTGGTTTTACAATGGAAAAGAAGATTTCTAAGTTCATTCAAGAATTTTTATCCTTCACACCACAAGGCTCTATATATTCTGTGGCGCGGTTACTAAATCAAGAAGAACACGAGAAGTATAAAGGCACTATGATCAGATGGAGTTCTTGGCATTTTTGGTATTACGATGCACCAAAGTCCAAAACTATCAAGATAATCGCAAAAGATTTTCGTAGTAAGATTGGCATGTATGGAATTGAAGGTGCTAACTCACTTGTTACAGGCGTTATAGCAAGAGAGTCCGGCGGTTGTGTTTTCGTAACAACATACTCTATAGGTAATAAAAAAATGGAACCACTGTGTTTTGTTATGGAAAACCAAGATAAAGATTGGGCACTGATGCAACATAAGGGTTAAATAAGCTAAAGTGGTAAAGCCTAACAAGCCAATCAACTCACTCACTTCCTTCTCTGGTGTGATAGGGCACGTATTTTTGCTCGCTATACGAGCCGATTGATTTCAGGGTTAGCACTGCGAAATGAATGAAGAAGAGAAAGAGAAGCTTGATCGAGAGTATGCGGCGGAAAGGTTTGGAATATACGCGCCTTTCATCGTAATAATTGCTTTACTCTTTGTTATTACAGCCTGGTATATTTTTAATCAGCCTACATCAAGTCAAATTGTCGTGGGGGTTGCGATGAACCGCAGAGCGCTACTCCATGACGAAGGCCATGACATATTCCTGTATGTTGCGCTGGATGATCGCAAACAACTAGTGAAAGTCAGGCTGCCTGGTAAAACCCCAATAAGAGTCGGTGAAAAAGTGGAAATGAATAGGCTTTTCAGCGACGGTTCTGATTATGAAAAATATGTTTTTCATAGGTATGTCAATGATTAAAAATAAAATTTTCATTAATTCGCCTGAAAACTCGAATATAGAATATCGTGGGTTACATTTACTTGTAAGCTGGATTTCTTCGCTTAAATTTAGTTAAAGAGTTACTGCTGCCCATGGTTCATAATAAAGTTTAAAGTGAATTTGATTGAGAGTATTTTTTGTGGCCTAAGTGCACTATTACTGTTCTTTAATGTCCATCAGTTTATATTGAGTACAAAAGCGGAAAAAGGAATTAAGAAAATGAAAGTGCTTGGAGTAGTTGGTTTTCTTCTGATATTACAAGGATGCTCTATTGTTGGTGCAGTTTTGGACAGTAAGCTTCCAGAAACCTCAAGCGACAATCAACGCCGAAACACGCAGCGACCTAGCGATGATGCATCACTTTCAGGTCTCGGAGGGGAGATTGATCTAGCGATATTAAACTACGTTATCACCGGCGAAAAACCAGAGGGAGCACCAAAACCTCAAAGCTGCAGTGACCTGTCGGGCGCGGATAAGAAAAATTGCATCAATAGAGTCAACGGAATAAACGAGCATATTAGAAAGCATGTTGAAAAATACTAATGTGGCACTTAAGCAGGTAAGAGCGAGCACAAACACATTATTGCGGGATTAAGCTAAGCAAACGCGGCAGAGTGACTGCTCAAAGGCTGGGGAAGAAGAGGGATGAATGGCAACACCAGTACATAGCAAGTTAATCAATAAAGCTGCCAGGGAAGTGTTGAAACCTATTGGATTGGTAAGAAAAGGGCAGTCCCGGTTATGGTTAGACGACAACGCGTGGTGGCTAATAATGGTAGAGTTTCAGCCGTCAAGTTGGTCTAAAGGTACGTATCTTAATGTTGGAATAAGTTGGCTTTGGTACCCCAAAGATTACATGTCATTCGATATCGGATATCGAGAGAATTCATTCATAGAATTCAAGGACGAAGACACTTTTTCCAGAGATACAATTGCGTTAGCAGAGAAAGCAAAGGAATGCGTGTTTAGCCTTCGCCAATCCATGTCTTCTCCTGAGCTCGCAAAGGCTTTTGTGTTAGAGAATTCTAAGGGCGGTGAGCAGAATATTTGGGGATGTCTGAATAAGGGCTTAGCTTGTTTACATGCGCTAGACTTTCAAGGCGCGCGTGTTCATTTAGAAAATGTAATTCAGTGCTCTGATGATCGAGACTGGGCTATTTCGGTTAAGGATTTTACTCAGTCAATATTAAGTCTACAGCCAAAAGAACAGATAAAAGCTATTCAAGACGCAATCATACAATCTCGCAAGCTTAAAAAACTCCCGGAAATGAACGTAACGTTTGGCGGTAGTGCTTAACGAAAAGTATCACGCCCACAGCGAACGGCGGCAACACAGGCGTTTAATTACTCCTAAGCACCTATCACAAAGACACGCGGGTAATTAAACTGTAAACAGCGTCGCTTTTTGTTCTAAATGCGAAATTAATACTCAAAGACACTTTTCGTTTAGTAAAACGTCACTATATCTGATACGTTAGTGTTATAACGTTTCTCATGAAAAAAGGAATTGAAATGAAAAACTGGGAAGACCTATCCATAATCCAAAAACTCATTATTGGTGTGGCCATAATTGCCGTTGCGGTGATTGCTCCCGAAATCGCTATGCTGCTGCAATTTGGAGGTATTGAAGTTGCGTTTGCCTTTTTGGTCTTCAGCCTTAAACCAGTGCTGCATTTCGTCCAAAATTCTTATGCAAAACTAGAAAATATTGCCGCTTTGGTGGTCATAAGTTGGCGTCACAGCGCGTCTGCCAGACCAGGCGTGTTTGCATTGCAAGCTTCATTTTGTTTTCTGGCGCTGGCTTTTACCGGCTCTTCGTTTTTCGCTGTCAGCTTTTTTATGCCCGGATTACTGTTAAACGGTGCTCTCGTTTAGCTCGTGTAAATTACTATTTCAAAGTACCGCTAGCAGGGGCTAAGGAACAGGATTATTAGGTTACTTAATCTGGTCACTCTATGAAGTTAGAACATGGCAAAAGCTACAAACGAGGGATTATTATACTATTCTTAGTATGGGCGTTATTCTCAGTGTTGCCTTTGCCAAATAGCCCAGACAATCCGGCTTTGTTGGGTTTTGCTTTATCTGTTTTAGGCGTGGTTGCCTATCAAGCCTATTCTGGCGTTGCGCTCGATCAGTTTTGGCGAGCGAGTATATCTGCAAGAATCAATAAAAATAGGTTTATTGCTACGCTTGTTTTCGAGGGCATCATTGCTGTTTTTGCCGCCACAAGAGCGTACTAGTGATAAAAGAAAAATATAGTCCTAGATTTCGGGGGAGTGGTTTTTGCCCGACATTCAGGTAATAACATCGGGACGACACTTACTCCAAGGAAATAGGAATGAACGTGAAATTAGTCAGAACTATACAGTTTTTAGCACTCTTAACGGCAATCGCTAGTGTTTGGCTCTCTGAATTTAGTAGTATCAAAGGAGCTATATTACTTACTCTTCCTTTTTGCACATTCTTCGCAACCATAAAGCCCACTGATACCAGAGACATCATTAACATCGCTGCTTTTGTTCTTTTAGCGCTAGCAACTATATCTGCGGTTATGCTGATTGCTATCGAGCCAGACGCACAAGCTGCGTTAGGCGTATTCTTGCTGCTAGCCCTTCAGTATTTGATCTCAATCGTATTTCTTATTGCCTACTGGCGAGGGAATGGTCGTTTAGGAAACAAAAGCGTATAGCGAAATTTACCAGTTATTGATTAGCAATATATACGCATAGAATGCATTTCTTGTCTTTATGCGCCTGTGTTGCTATTTCGACTATTGGTAATGCCACTCAACCACAATAGCATGTCAATAGCCTTATCTTGGAATCACTAAGGTGTAATTAATATACGAATTAATTCACCTATAAATGATTATTTTTAAACTATTATTTTAGTATTTATTAAATTATCAGCCTTTCAGTTATTTGCTTATTTGTTTCTTGATTTTTAATTTTTTGTAAATTAATCTGGTTTTTCTTTATTTTGGTAAGGCCAATTGTGGTGCGTTTATATTTTGTTACGGACAGAAACTGAGCTTACTGCGCCGTTAAAAATCAACTAACGACTACTGAACAGTCGAAAGGAACAGACAACATGAAACTTTTTATACTCGGGTTGCTGGTTATCTATAGTGCGTTTCTTCATGTCACTCATGCTGAAGCACAGGTGCAAAATGCGAAAAGTCTCCCTGAGCCACTGATTCAAAATGTGTCAGGCAGGGATACGCTGAGCCTGGACGGTCAGTGGACTTATATTATCGACCCGTACGAAAACGGGTACTACAACCATAGGTACGAGCCACATACTCACGGGTATTTTAAGAATGCAAAAATGACATCACCGTCGCAGTTACTGGAGTATAACTTTGATACTGCTGACAAGATCACCGTCCCCGGCGACTGGAATACGCAGGAAGACCATCTGTACCTTTATGAAGGTACAGTGTGGTACAACAAAAACTTTACCTTCAAAAAGCAGCGCGACCAGAACTATTTGTTGTATTTCGGCGCTGTAAATTACAAAGCCATTGTTTATGTTAACGGCAATAAAGTAGGTGAGCACGAGGGCGGTTTTACCAGTTTTAATTTTGACATAACCCAGCATCTAAAAGACGGCGATAACTTTGTTACTGTTAAAGTAGATAATCGTCGCGAGAGAGATCAGGTGCCTACAGTCAATACCGACTGGTGGAATTATGGTGGTATCACTCGTTCGGTAAGTATTGTGTCTGTTCCCCAATCATACCTGTCGGACTATCGAATTCAGCTTTCCCCTGACAAAGCCAATACCATTAAAGGTACTATTGTGCTTGCGGGCCCTGCGGATCACAAAGGGAATGTGGCAATCAGCATTCCTGAGTTAGGTGTTCGCGAAACTGTTAAAGTGAATAAGAGCTCAACGACGGCGTTTTCTTTTACAGCGAACCCCGCACTATGGTCACCCGATACGCCTAAGCTATATGATGTAGAGATTTCCTATAACGGAGAAACCATTCACGATCGCATTGGATTTCGCACCATTGAAACTCGAGGCGAGGACATTTTGCTAAACGGCCAATCAATTTTTCTGAAAGGCATTAGCATTCATGAAGAATCGCCGTTGACGTCGGGCAGGGCATGGAGTGAAGAAGATGCCCGTACCTTATTGCAATGGGCGAAAGAATTGGGCTGTAACTTTGTGCGCCTGGCGCATTATCCGCATAACGAACATATGTTAAGAGTCGCTGATGAAATGGGCCTTATGGTGTGGTCCGAGATCCCGGTTTACTGGACGGTACTGTTCGACAATCAAATGGTTTACCGTAAAGCTGAACAGCAACTCGCTGAAATGATACATCGCGATAAAAACAGAGCCTCTGTGATCATGTGGTCCATGGCGAATGAAACACCATCAACAGACGCGCGACTCACGTTTATCTCCAGTCTTATTAAACAGGCGCGTCAGCTCGACAGCACGCGCCTTATAACGGCAGCAATGGATACCCAAAGTAGCACAAAGAACGGCATTCTGATCGATGATCCCCTGGCCAGTGAAGTGGATATCATTGGCGTTAACAGCTACTGCGGCTGGTATGTATCTGAAGCGTCAAAATGTTCGGGGTTAAAATGGGAGTCCAAGTATCAAAAGCCCATTATTATGAGTGAACTCGGTGCCGGCGCACTGCAGGGCTTACATGGTGAAAGTAACGAACGGTGGACAGAAGAGTTTCAGGCGTCAGTGTACATTCATAACCTGGAAATGGTGGACAACATGTCCGCGCTCAGAGGTTTAAGCCCGTGGATACTGAAAGACTTCAGATCGCCTCGCAGGCCACTTAAACATATTCAGGACTTTTGGAATCGAAAAGGGCTGGTTTCAGAAAAAGGGATAAGAAAGAAAGCCTGGTACGTGCTGCGAGACTATTACGAAACAAAATAGTTCATTAGGAAGTAAAATCCGCTGTTAAACAGGCTCTGTTCGAAAGAACAGGGCTTTGTTCTTTGCAATGTAGACTGCAATATCTTCTGTGATAGTCTGACATGCAACAACGTCTAATTGTGTGAAAGTGCAGGATGCAAAATGTTTGATTTATACGGGCTGAAATGGCCCAGATCGTTTGAGTTTGTTGCTGTTCAGCGGTCCGTCAGTGAGCTGAAGGTTGTCATATTTGCTTTTGGCATAGTATTGACACTGCTCATTGTTATTTTCGGCCTGCTACAAAACGCATCGTTTAAACCCTATGCTACGTTTACTTTTGCTTACAGTATCTTACTGTTACTTTTTGCCAGTTGGAGCGAAGATCACCCCATCTTTGCACGCTCAAGTGTATATGTTGTTGGTAGTCTGGTTGTCATTACCTCAGTCTACCAGACTACCGTTGGTTTCTTTGAAACAGGGGCTAGCATATACACGCTTTATCACGGATTAATATGGCTATACACCCTGGCCGTAGTATTCATGACAACAAGAGCGTTAGGACCAAAGACTCACATACGCAGCGAAGAAAAAACGAGCAGCAACGTGGTTAATCAATAGCGTTTCTGATCCAAATCAGGCGCGAAGACAAGTTATATACAACCGCAAAGTGCTGATGGAGTTGGCCAATTAACGCGCCTCACAGCAAAAATCAACGTTATGTTATTTAGGGAAAAATAAACAATGAAAACGATTTTATTCGTTCTGGCAGTATCTATTTTCTGTTGTACCGCAGTGGCAAACACAACAATGTACTCGCAGGTGGCGAGCCAATACCCTGAAAATGCATTGAGCAAGCAGCAGATATCTAACGCCGCTATGCAAGGCGAATGTCTTGTGCAAATAAAAGAGCTGACATTTAAAAAGAAGAATGATTTTGACCCTATTTCAGAATGGATTAATTACCGCTCGGTATCGCTGTTAGAGAAGTATTCTCCATGCGAAACTCTTATCATGCTGGAGGTCGCGAATAAGCAACTGCGCGATCATTCAAAGTAGAGGGTCCGATATAGTAGTCAGACTATTCAACAAAACTAACAGCAGTACAGTAAAGGCAAACTATGAGTTTATTAGAAGATGCGTGGGAAGAACGAGAAGAAGTCGTTTATCCAGAGGTATTTGGTGATACCGGACCCGGTATCTATCCGTTATCTAATGACGTTTTTGAGCAGTTAGACGCTCAGTCTGTAGATCCTCGTTGGCTTACGCATGGCGTGTTTCAGTCGCCGCCAAACGACACGCGGAACACATGGGTATATGTTACTTCGGGCATGTCTAATCCCTGGGAGTCTGATGAACCTCAGGACTACTCAGGTTTTGGTGTGGAATTTGTACTCGAAACAGAACAAGCGTCAACATGGGCAATAAACGTGTTGCACACCCTTATGGCGTACAATTTAATGCTGGCCAGTGGTCAAATGGGTGAACCCGGTTTGTTAGACTACGGCGACCGTATCCCTTTTGCCTTGTCTGATGATATTGCGGCCATGGTGATTGCACCAACTTTTCAACTTCCTGAAAATATAGATATAAAATCTGGACGTGTTGATTCTCTGCAAATTGTAGGGGTAACAGAAGCCGAACTTACGTACGCACAAGAGACGTCGTCAGAAGCGTTAATCGAAATGCTAATCGAAGAAACCGGCGGATTGATTACCGCTAAACAACGAAAGAGCGTGGTGTAGTGCTGAGACGATGGAGCATCACGGTTAACGGTTTAATGTAATATTGAAAATGGAAAGCTAATATGGAAGGCCGTTGTCTCTGTGAACATATTCACTTTTCGGTACCAGACGATGCCGTTACAGTCGTAAATTGCCACTGTAACTTGTGCCGTAAAATGAACGGCAGTGCATTCTCAACCTACGTTGTGGTGAAGGAGTATCAATTTAAACTTTTGTCCGGAGAGGTTAAATCGGTACAGGTTTCAGAGAGTGCATCAAAGCATTACTGCCAGCACTGTGGCACGCCTGTTTACAATAAAAACACCAATCTTACTGGGCTAACGATTGTTTATCTGGGGGCTTTAGACAGCGCCGCTCAGCTTACGCCGGTTATGAATATTTATTGTGAGTCACAGTTACACTGGACTTCTGATATTGCGTCTCTCAAGCATTTCCAGCAAGGCGTTGTTAAAGGTCAGTAACCAGCCGAACTGACCCGGATCCGGAAGCAGAGTATTTTGCGTTTGAGAACGAACTCTGGCAATGTAACTTGAAAGTAAGAATACACAGGGAAGTGCAATGGCAAATCAGCGACGTAGGTCCTCACCAGACAGTGTGCTTGGCATGTACATGGCTCTAGGTACTGGCATTGGTACCGCATTGGGTGTTGTGTTTGGCGTAGTGTTTGATGTCTTGCCTTTTACCCTGGGGGCAGGCGTTGCGGTTGGTACAGCGGTTGGGTTAACTCTGGGTATGGCCAGACAACATAAATAATACCTTACAGTTTAATACACGAAATGTTTCAGTTTCGTAGTAAGGTCTGAAAATAACAATAAATTACTGACAAGTGCTTATGAAAAGCAAACAACGAAAGAACCTGTTCAGAGTTGTTTTATTAGCAGGGACAGCCATTTCATTATTCTTTGTGCCTTGGATTTTGGTAAAGGCCTGGATCCTGCCGCTGCCTGACTCTGTGCAAGCGCAGGTAGATGAAGCAATTTCCCATGGTTTTGATGGCATGATCGTGTACGTCGATAAAGCTGGGAAACCACCAGAATTCTACACCGGTGGTTGGAAGGACAGGGATGCACGCATTCCCGCAGAACCTGACTCACTGTTTAAAATTGCCAGTATCAGCAAACTCTATGTTGCGGTTTCAATCGCTAAACTTGTCAAAGCAGAGCGCTTATCACTCGATAATACCGTTGCCGATTATTTTCCGGAATTAGTCGGCAAACTCCCATATGCTGAACAAATCACGGTCAGAATGTTAGTTCAACATCGTAGTGGTATCCCCAATTTCACCAGTAATCCGGCGTTCTGGGAGAACGAACAGGAAAACGGTAAGCACGCGCTGGATTTTGCGCTAAGCATGCCAACCAGCTTTGCTCCTGGTGAGGGCTATGAATATTCCAATACTAATTATCTGTTACTACGGCAGCTCATTAAAAACATTGTGGGATACGACCATTTCCAATTCATCAAAGATGAAATTTTAATACCGCTTAAGTTAACTAATACATTCGGCTCTATTCAAGACGTGGATTTGGACGATGTAATGAGCGGTTATTACGTAGGTATACCAGACGATTTTAAAGAAAATGAAAACGGCATGCTGGCCACCGCCGAAGATGTCGGCAGGTTTATACGAGCTCTAAACGATGGAACTGTGTTCGATGAAGGAGAGCAGGCCATTTATTCATCGATTTACGTGTATGAACACGGCGGCCTGGTACCCGGCTATCAGAGCCTGGCCGAATATCACAAAGATATAGATACCGTTGTGGTTCAGTTTATTAATACCACTGACTTTGAAGGGTATGAGTGGAATCTGTCGGAGATCACCATTAACCGTATAGTGGAAATTCTCAAGCAAAGGCAGTAACACCAGATACCAGAAATACATTTCTTAGATGGGCAAAGGACACGAATCTCATGACACACAAATTTATAGATGCCGGTGAGGGCTTACAACAGCAAGGTTGTAGCTAGCCCATGCTTTGCCCAAGAACTCAATCTACCCTGAAGAAAATCAATGTTGGCCGGGTACCCGTGTATGTCAGTGAAGCCTGTGGCGGCGTATTTCTGGAGAATCAAACTCTGAAGCAGTTTGAATGCCCTCGCGATGAGCGAGGAGAAGCTTTGGTTAAGCACCTGCGTCAGTTCCATACGGAATTAAATTCGCTTCAACACAGAGTCAATTGTCCGGTGTGTGATAATACTGTGATGCTACGTCGATTTTACAGCCCTTTACATGTGGTTGAAATAGATGAGTGCCCGGGCTGTGGTGGTATATGGCTGGATGCCGGAGAGCTGGAAAAACTGCAATCACTGATGCTTAACGAAAAAGAACGGGCACTGCTGCGACATGATTTAATGAGGGAGCATGACACCATTGAAATTAAAGGCTTGCCGCATATTCGGGACAACTGGCACAAGCGTAGTGACAAAGTAGACGCTTTCTTTGATATAGCCTCTTATATAACCAATTTGTTTTAGGTTGCTAGCCTGTTTTATTTACCACCGTATTTAGGGATTTTACCAATGGGACAGTTATAAATGAGAGCACTGTTTTATCTGGCAGCTTCGGGTTTTGTTGCCGCACTTATTGTCCATCTGTTAACCATTCTGGGCGTGAATTATTTCGCCGAAAATAACGCGACATTCGTGCTGCATTTTCTGATTTTTATTCCGTTCATAGGGATGCTCATACATTCTCGTAAAGGAGCATTAACTTCAAATAAAAAGGCGTATTTTAAAGACTTGCTTAAGGGCATCCCTAAACCCGCCAGGGCTTTGGCAATTGGCGTGTTTGTTTATGCCGGCATAAATTTTATGTATTCGATAACGCTGTTATCAGAAGGGTCACCGGCTATTCAGGACGGTAATTTAGTCTTACTCGATCACGGTCGCTATGTAAGGGAACTGTCTGAGGCTGAGTTTTTTGAGCTTAAGCGGGCAGGCGTGAGGGCATTTTCCGGGCACTGGTTAGTGTTTTTTTTAATTCCGGCTCTCTACTTCAGGTATGTAAATCATGGAACAAAAGCATAAACATGGACATAATTTTTAACCTAAAAGAAGAGGCTGATTGGGCTTCTGAACTGAATAAAGACATTGAGCAAATGTTCCCTGAGTATTTTTTGTCTAATCCAAAGCTAGGCACACCAGAATGGTGGAATAGCATCGATGAAGAGACCAGTTATGGGCGAATTACCCACGTTGGCGAGTACCTTGAAGAGGGAGAACTGGTTAATGTTGTTGTTATCCAGCAACTCGATGAAGAGTTAAATGATGATGGTGTGTACGGCATTCCACAACATGAATACAGTGTGGCTAGAGATGATTATTGGTTGAATGAAGCGGTGCGTGTAGACAGGTTGACGTTTATTAAATCTGTTGTTGTTTATCCAAGCGGTGAACTGGATGAACATGCTATTTATATTGAAACTCAAGTCGCGCTGAAATAAATATACGCGTTGTCTACCTGTAAGTGTTGTTGCCGGATTAACGGTGAATGCAAGCCCAGGCATTTGTATCAATACACATAAATTGATACATAAAATCGCCTGCACGTTGTATGGCTTTCCCGTATGTTACACAAACAACCAACGCTTGACATAGGAATGCTCTATGCGCAACAAAGGGACCTTGTTTTTCTTTTGCGGAAAAATGGGGGCAGGGAAGTCAACAATGGCCCGACAGGTGGCAAGCAAACATGGTGCAGTACTGCTTTCTGAAGACGAATGGCTGGCAGCCCATTACCCGTCTCTTATTCATGATTTCAATGACTACATTACCTATTCGAACCTGATCAAGCCGTTCATAAAACAGCATGTGGTGTCGCTGTTGCAATCAGGTGTTAACGTTGTGATGGACTTCCCAGCGAACACGGTGAAACAGCGCAGTTGGTTTTTGCGCGTGTGTGCCGAGGCTGAATGCCAACATGAAATGTACTACCTGGATATCTCTGACGAGCAGTGTTTGGCGCAAATTGGTGAGCGCCGACGCCAACAGCCGGAACGAGCTGAGTTTGATAATGAAGCGATGTTCCGGCTTGTTTCTGGGTATTTTGAAGCGCCAGCGTTACATGAAGAATTGAATATTGTGACCTCGGATAACAGCCACTTCAAGGACTCCGATGAATAAGAATCTCGCGCTCTTGAGTACATTGCTTTACGGCGTTTTTGTTATTGCGATTGTCGTCGGTATTGTCGAACTCATTTTCATGGCTTTAGATCCCAACTTTACGGTAGGGAATGATCCCAAAGTGCTGGCGGGTGCCATTTCACAAGAACTGGTCTCAGCGGCAATTATTCTGATTATAAGTCCATTTACCGCATGTATGGGCGCTGTGATTTTGTTGTTTAATCGTTTTCGAGCCCGATGGTATTTCTATTGGTCATTAATATTGTCGCTACCCTATGCAATGTTTTTTCCGTTTGGCACGGGGGTATTTGCGATTACCTGGGGATATCTTATCTATCATAGAAAGACCTTCCTGAATCAAGCGGACCCTACGTAGCAGAGATATGCCATTTACGCCTTTCCACATGGGACCTGGAATACTATTGAAAGCAATATTGCAAAGTAGTTTCAGCTTAATGGTATTTGGCTGGACGCAAATCGTAATGGATTTACAGCCTCTTTGGATCATGGTTCAAGGGCATGGTCATATTCATGGATTTACGCATACGTTTATAGGGGCGTGTTTAATTGCAGTTTTTTCGTGCCTGACGGGCAAATACCTTTCAGAAATCGGCTTGTGTGTAATAGGCATATCCAAGGCGAACAACCCTGTTCACATCTCTTGGAAAATCGCTATGTTGAGCGCTTTTGTAGGGAGTGTTAGCCACGTGGCGCTGGATGCCTTGATCCACGCAGACGTGGAGCCCTTTTATCCAATATCGGTGGACAATCCATGGTTGGGTGTCATATCTGTAAGTTTGCTTCACAAGTTATGCTTATACAGTGGCCTGGTGGGCGGTGGTATGTTTTATGTGGTTCAGTGGCGGTTAAAACGGAACCATTAACAAGAACTCTGCCACCTAATTCCAAAAAATGAGGATCTAATTTTGAGTAGCAATCAACTGGCTGGTACGGCGTCAATGCTGATGGCGCTGATCTACTTTTGCGCGTTCGTTTATTTTGGTGCAATGGTGTCATTCCCCGCAAGCAATGAGGCTGATGTGGTTATGGCGTTTGTAACCCAGAATGTTAACGCGTTATGGATCGCTTATTTCACGATATACGTGGTTTTTGGGGTTTTGCTGGCAGTATTGGTTATCGCAATCGATGACATACTGAGTAGCAGCGTGAATCAAACACAAAATCGTTTGCTGAGAATGGGTTCACTGTTCGGGAAAATCTGGGTATGTTTGGTGATTGCCAGTGGGATGATTGCAACCATTGGTATGTCGCACGCTGTTAGCCTTACTGCTGTTAGCAATGAAGAAGCCCATCGATTATGGGGTGTGGTGTCTATGCTTGTTGAAAGCCTTGGAGGCGGAAACGAGCTGGTTGGCGGTGTTTGGGTGTTACTTACAAGTATTACTGCGTTAAAACAGCGTATGTTTAGTAACACTGTCAACTACACAGGTTGTTTTGTGGGCTTGGCTGGTATTGCAACTATTTATCCTGCTGAGGTATTCACTGAGATATTCGGCATAACGCAAATCATCTGGTTTATCGCTATCGGCGCTAGTTTGATAAAGCGCTCTCCAGCAGGGAGTTGAGCGCTGGCGTGCAAGAATAAACGTTAGGGGTATTAATGGGATAGGTCATTCGCTTTTCCGTTGGCAGCGGGGCAGGCAAAAAACGGGCTACGAAAAGATGTTACTCGCTGGCTTGCGATGGCCGGTTATGTTTGACCTTTATCTGCTAAGATTTCCTGAAGGGTGTGAAGTGCCGCCGCATACTGATAAGGTAGCTAACGGAAAGCACTACAGATTGAATATTGTTTTAAAACAGGCTGAATCGGGCGGTGAGTTTCTTTGTGCTACCCCTATCTACTGTTCAAAACGCATAAAGTTGTTTCGACCTGGTGCCTGCAAGCATGAAGCTACAAAGGTACTGAAAGGGAACCGTTATTTGCTGAGTGTCGGCTGGGTTATCAGAAGCAAAACATAACATCAGGGCAATGTGATAGCGTATAAGCGAGTGTGTTGCCCATTAAAAAAGGACACCTGATGACATTAAGGACATTGGTATTATTGTCGCTATTCTCCTCTTCGGCTTTCGCCAATGAGCCTAAGTTAACACCCACGAAATCAGGCATGTTCGATGTAGGAGGATTTAGCCTATATCTTGAATGCTATGAGAACGACAAGCCCAAGCTGATTTTAGAGCAAGGCTTTGGTCGTTTTGGCTCTGATGGCGTCTGGTTCCCCAGTATTGAACGACTGACAAACGATTTCAGTGTGTGCCTCTACGACCGCTCAGGGTTGGGAAAAAGTGAGACGGGACCTGTCCCGTTTACGGTGAATGATACTGCTGACAGGCTACATGCGTTATTACAAGCCGCTGGGGTTTCGCCACCTTATTACTTTGCCGGTGGCTCTTACGCGTCCTACATTATTACTGCTTTTAACCATAAATATGATCAAGAGGTACTGGGTGCCGTGTTTATTGCACCACCGCCGTTTGGTTATTTTTATACAATGGCTACCCGGTGGCCAGAGGGCTTTACTTCAGAGGATGAAGCGCTGAATGGTTATTATCAATTTGAGCAAAGCGTTAAAAATCCAATGTTCAAACGGGCGCCGGAAAAACTTGATCATATGCAAAGCTATGAACAACTTAAAGAGGCGCAGGATTTTGGTAACAAGCCGTTGATTGTTGTGTTTTCAAAATCCACAGGGGAACGTTACGATCCACCGTTTGTACCAGACGCCATTGCTAAAACCATGGATACGCTGTTCGATGAAGCAGAAGCGAATGTTAAGGCGTTGTCCGAAAATACGGTTGTTGTGTTTTCCGAGTCAGAAAAACATCATTTGCACATTGCTGACAGAGACCTGGTAGTCAAGAGTATTCAGTCACTCCTGGATTAGTTTTAGGTATATAAAAAAGGCACCTTATTGGTGCCTTTGTAAACTGATAATTCAGCGTCCTCAGGACAATGTAGCCAGTGCTTTACCCGAGTACTGTTGTAATTCGTCGGTACGGTTTTCCTTTATTTTGTTTGCCCAGTCAGGATCTTGCAATAAGGCGCGACCAACAGCGACTAAATCAAACTCGCCTGCATCCAGCCTTTCTAGCAAGTCATCAACGGCGCGCGTACCAGAATCCTGACCTTTGAATGCGCCAAAGAAGTCGTCGTTCAATCCTACTGAGCCTACAGTAATGGTGGGTTTGCCAGTTAGTTTTTTAGTCCAGCCTGCTAAATTCAGTTCACTGCCTTCAAATTCGGGCTCCCAGTAACGGCGCTGTGAACAATGAAACACATCTACGCCGGCTTCGCTGAGCGGCAAGAGGAATGTTTCCAGTTCTTCAGGCGTGTGAGCCAGCCTGGCCGTGTAGTCTTGTTGCTTCCATTGGGAATAGCGTAGCACAATTGGGAAGTCATCTGACGTTGCTGCACGAATGGCTTTGATGATTTCAACCGCAAAACGCCCGCGATTTGCCATGTTACCGCCCCAGCTATCTGTACGCTGGTTCGTACCTTCCCAGAAGAACTGATCAATCAGGTAACCGTGGGCTCCATGAATTTCGATACCGTCCATACCAATGGCTTTGGCATCCGCTGCTGCCTGAGCAAATGCTTCAATCACCGCTTCAATGTGTTCCACTGTCATCGGTTCAGCGCCTTGCTTGCCGGGCTTAAACAGGCCTGACGGACCCGCACTGGGTAATTCAGGGAAAGGCGCTTTTTCTGCTACGCGGGCCATACCGACGTGCCACAGTTGAGGCATAATTTTTCCACCTGCACTGTGCACTGCCTCAACCACATTTTTCCACCCTGCAAGCGCTTGTTCGCCATGGAACTGGGGAATGTTGGTGTCCATGGTAGCCACTTTGTCGTTGACTGTTGTTCCTTCCGTAATGATAAGACCGGTTCCACCCTTGGCGCGGCGCTGATAATAGCCTGCTACATCGCTGGTCGGTATACCATTTGGCGAAAATTGACGGGTCATGGGGGCCATAACAATTCGATTGTCGAGGCTGAGTTTGCTTGTTTCAAACGGTGAAAACAAAGTGGTATGCGCCATGTAAATCCTTAACGAACGGTATGATTATATTAAGATGTTAATCTGGTAAGTTGCGATAACAACTTTCATTTTGTGATAGTGGATTATAAGTTACATCGCAGCAATAGGGACTTCATTGATTTGTGGGTACTTCATCGGTAGTGTAGTGATTTTTATTGCCCACGATTAAGTCAAACCAGTTTGGGTAGATTCATACAGGGAGTAGTATCAACAATGGGTATTCTTTCTCTATTTGGTGTTGGCGGTAAGGCGACGGAAGAAGAGAAATTCTGGAAATGGTTTCAAAAACATAGCAACGATATCTTCCACTTCGAAAGAGACAGGGAAAAGGTCTTTGAAAAGCTCACTACAGCGCTGACAAACGTCAATAAGGATTTAACATTTGAGTTCAGCCCCGTACGTGAGAATGGTAAGCGAGAGTTTGTTATCAGTGCCGGTGGTATTAAATCAGCGTTTTCGAGTGTCGAATCATTGTGCCAGGCTGCCCCTGATTTTGAGAAATGGATAGTCGTAGCGTACCGTCAACGTCGAAGCCCACTGAATGAACTTTCAATTGGCGATGTTACTGTTAAAGCAGAAGATGTCTACTTCCAGCTCTATCCCGATGGAGACAAACTCGGAGTGGTGCTATTTTTTGAGCATTTTAGCCAGGACGAATACCCGCTTTACGGTAACCTCGGTTACTTATTTTTGGATGAATCCCTGGGTGAATACGATGTAGAAACGAAGCTCGGGTTTATTGAGTTTCAAAACACGTCTTCCAGTCATTTTGAGGGCGCACGACCACTTTCATCACTGGCTGAGCAGGTCGATGCCTTTTACGCCAACTCGTCGATTCAAGGTTGATGATGATTATTCGACAAGCTACCGCAGACGACTACGTTTCGTTGATTGAGATTTGGGAAGCCTCTGTACGTGCTACCCACGATTTCTTGCCTGAAGCCAACATTTCGGCGTTAAAACCGCTTATTTTAGAGCACTATTTTGACGCTGTTGCGCTCCGTTGTGCCTGTATTAATGGTTACCCTGCGGGCTTTATTGGGGTGGCAGACAACAATATCGAGATGCTATTCGTGCATCCTGAACATTTCGGTTTGGGCATTGGTAAAGCGCTGGTGCACTATGCCCAAAGGCATCTGGCAGCCGTAAAGGTCGACGTCAATGAACAAAACCCCATGGCGATTGGCTTCTATGAAAAAATGGGGTTTACCCGCACCGGGCGCTCAGCGCTGGATGGTCAGGGTAACCCGTTTCCATTGATTCATATGTCGACGAAAGTGAAACCGGAAAACACGTTGTAAAGGAATACCGCGATGAAATATGTCTACTTTTTGTGCCTCCTGGCCTCTATCTTACTTTGTATGAATACCAATGATACAGAGTTGGCTCATCAGCTGAGTATAGGCGGATTGTTTCTTTTTACTTTATTGCTCATTATGAGTTTTATTAAAGGTAAAGGTACAAAGCGCACGACAGGCGACACGCAATCTGGCGGTTATTGGGATACGTCCGCCGGTTCAGCTTCCGATAGCAGTTGTGGCAGTGATGGCGGCGGTGGTGGTGGAGATTGCTAATAACCTCCGCTTTAGTACCCTGATAACGTAAAAGGTAGATGCACTTGAAAATAGCTACGCTGATAAAGTCAACCGTAACTCATGTCGTTGTTGGCGCATTAGGTTTTGCTGTGGGGATATACAGTTTGCCCATTCTTATTGCGCCCGAAGCGCCTGGCTCGGCACAATTGCAAGCAGCATCCGCCAATAGCCTTTATCAAACCGCGTTTACAAAAGATCTCACCGACAGTGACTTTTTACATTGGGGGGAAGGCAAGGTGAGCGTTGGACCAGACTTCATTACGTTCAATGGCGAGTTGTCACCCGGGCCTGATTTTAAATTGTACCTGTCACGCACGTTTATCGATACGGAGTCAGCGTTCAAAGCGAATAAATCCAAGATGGTCCAGGTGGGTGATATTCCAACCTTCACAAACTTTATTGTTGAGGTAGACTCAAGCGTGGATATTGATGATTACACAACGGTGATTGTCTGGTGTGAGTCATTTGAACAGTTTATAACTGCTGCCCAATATAAATAGAGGTCGTTGCTAGCAACCTTGTTATGTATAGGTTTACTGGCACTGTGTTTATGGATAAACCGCTATGATGTCGCTTTTTTTACCCATGTTCGCGCACGTGTTGCTGTGTGCTTTTTTGTATTTTTTGCTAACGCTTGCCCGAGCGCCAGCTGTATGGCAGGTGGGCGGCAATAGTGTTGTCATCTCATCGCTTGAATCACGCAAAGCGTTGATAAGCGCAAATCTGAGCAATCAATTTGAATGGCCGCTGTTCTTTTATGTGGTTTGTCTTGTTTCACAGTACGCTGGGGTCGCCGATAACATGGCATTCATAAGCTTAGCGTGGATATTCGTCGCAGGCAGAGTGCTCCACAGCGTAGTGCAGATCGCACTTAACAATGTGCGCCTGAGAGGTGTTATTTTTACCATTAATTTCTTAGCGGTGATAGCCATGTGGGTAGTGTGCGCTATTCAGCTTATCGGGAAGTAGCATGAATAAAACAATCTTCACCGTACTGTGCCTGTGCATGTTGAGTAGTTGCTCATTTCCACAGCATGAAGTTAACGCGAAATTCGGGAAACAGCACTTTGTCTCAGCAGTGGCTTTTATTGAGCTTCACAAAACCCGTAATGGCGCGTATCCCGACGCATTAAGCGATTTACAATATTTGGGTGACTGGGATTTGATTTGGTTAAATGCCGTGCGCTATGAGAAATCGGAAAACGGTTATAACCTGTACATTGAAAATGGGTGGATAGGTGAACCTGAATTGGCCTTTCCGGAGGCATTTAGAACCGGCCTGGGAATACAACAGACTAACGTAGTGTGGAGCAACGAGTCGCACTCACAGGATGAGTTGAAAAAGGAAATCAGGCTATGAGTGATATCGATTACACGTCTTATACGCTTGAGGTACTGCTTGACTGTCAACAGCAACTCGACGCTAAAGCGCATCCTGAACGTGCCGCTCAGATTGCATTGCTGATAAAAGATCGCGCTAAATCGCAAAAAGTGCAACGCGTTACCATGGCTGAGGACTATGGAAATATCGCGTCGGTAAAGACAGGGCGTGCTCCCTCATTAGGAAGAGGGTTGAGTGAACTGTTTGGTGGAGGTTTATTCGGACTGCTTTTATTGACGACCACCAGTGACGACAATATAGGTGTAACGCTTGTTGCCCACTTTGTTATCGCATCTGCTGTCGTAGCGGGCTGCTACCATATTTATAATGCATTATCAGAAAATCGATTTTCAGCGCAGGATATTGTTGCGCCACACAAGGAAACAGATCCATTTGACCGTTTTGTGATGGGTAAACAACGCCAAAAGAGCAGCACGAAACTATTTTGTACACATTGTGGTGCATCCATTGCTGCTCAGTATACGTTTTGCCCGAAGTGTGGCAAAGAACAACGCAAAGAGTGACGTTCTCTTGTCACGTGAATAGGAAAAACAAAAGGAAACGATGTGTTTGCTAAAGCAAATATAAAACCCTATGAATGGATGTATTTCGCGTTATTACTGGTGCTCGCCTTTGCGCAACTGATCAGTAAGCTCGTTTCAGAAACTGGTGGCATCGCAAGCCGGTATGCTGGTTTTCTGGCAATCGGTTTGGTATTTATTGCGTTTCTCGGCAACCGTTACAACAAAGCCTTTCTGTATCGCTGGGTGTGGCTGGTGAGTTTCTGGCTCCTCGCGTTATCAGTGACGGCCAGTTTAGTGTTTTCGACGTATTTACTGGCGGTGAACGGAGAAGAAGCAGGCATTTATGCAGGTGCTTTATTCGTCATGCCGTTTTTGTTTGTGCCCGGTTTATGGCAGCTTTATCAGTATGTTTGGAGACGCAAAGCACTCTGGCAAAAAGGTATCGACCAGTCAAAACAAGAACAGGCGCAGCGGTCTTAACCGAAGCGCCTGTCTTTTGTTGTGTTAATTAGCATTCAATAATATTGACTGCCAGACCGCCACGTGCGGTTTCTTTGTATTTGGTTTTCATGTCTGAGCCAGTGTCACGCATGGTCTTAATAACTTTATCCAGCGACACTTTATGCTCACCACTGCCACGAAGTGCTAACCGGGACGCATTAATGGCTTTGATCGCTCCCATGGCGTTGCGCTCAATGCAGGGTACTTGAACCAGACCACCTACAGGGTCGCACGTTAAGCCCAGGTTGTGCTCCATGCCAATTTCAGCGGCATTTTCAACTGCCTGGATGCTGCCACCCAGCACTTCAGTTAATGCCCCGGCTGCCATGGAACAGGCCACACCGACTTCACCCTGACAACCTACTTCGGCACCCGAAATCGATGCGTTTTCTTTATAGAGAATACCAATGGCACCGGCCGTTAACAGGAATCTGCTGGCAATTTCCTTGTCTACCGGTCGGATAAATTTATCGACGTATTTCAAAACAGCAGGAATGATCCCAGCTGCGCCGTTTGTAGGCGCGGTGACCACGCGGCCACCGGCTGCGTTTTCTTCATTCACCGCCAGTGCAAACATGTTTATCCAATCCAGTGTCTGCATCGGGTCATTAGAAAATTCAGTGGTCAGCCTACGATGTAACGACGGCGCTCTGCGAACCACTTTTAATCCGCCGGGCAAGATACCTTCTGCATCCATACCTCGGTTAATGCAGGCATCCATGGTCATCCACAGCTGCTGGAGACGGGTTTTAATGTCTGTATCCGGGTGCAGCGCTTTCTCGTTCTTTAACATTAACGCACTGATGCTCAAGCCGTGCTCTTTACACAAACCCAGCAGTTCCTGCGCGGTACGGAACGGATAGGGGACCTGCGCAACCAATTCGTGGGCTTCTTGCTTAGCCTGATCCCATTGGTCATCGCGCACAATAAAGCCGCCGCCAATAGAGTAATAGGTTTGAGCTAACAGCAGCGTTTCACCTTCAAAGGCATGAAACGTCATGGCGTTGGCATGGCGTGGCAGGCTCTTTCTGCGGTGAAATACAATCGCGTTGCTGCGCGGAAAGTGGATCACCTGCTGTCCATTTAAATTCAATGTTTGTGAGCGGTCGATATCTGCCAGTACGTTGTCTACCGTATCCACATTGACGGTATCCGGGCGCTCGCCCAACAGGCCTAAAATGACGGCTTTGCCGCTGCCGTGGCCTTTACCGGTTTGACCAAGTGAGCCAAACAGTTCTGTTTTGACTTCTGTGACTCGGTGAATAAGCTGGTTGTCCGTCAGAAACGCAGCAAAATCCGCGGCCGCATTCATAGGACCGACGGTATGAGAACTGGATGGGCCAATGCCCACACTGAACATATCAAATACACTAATCATAGGGTACGCTTTGTTATTGTTAATATATCGTTAGTTTGACGCGAGCACGCAGTCTCAGCAACTCAGATATGCTAATGGTAGCATGAGAAAAATTAATCGAAATGATTTGCCATTAGCGGCAGAGGCTAGGCGTTGTCAGTAAAAATTGACGCCAGACTGTTCATCAGGGCCGCGGTAGCACCCCAGATCATCTTGTTTTGCCAAGGAATGAAGTAGACGGGGTAAGTGTGACCCGCGCGGGTAATATACTCGGTTTGGTAATTTCTCGGGTCAATTAAGAATGACAGCGGCACTTCGAATGTATCACTCACTTCATTGCCGTCCGGAATTAAGTCGAAACCTGGCTCTACTGTGGCCACAAAGGCCGTCATCGCAAAGCCAGAAATGGTCCGATAGGGCGGTAATTGACCAACAATGGAGATATGTGAACCGGGGAGTGCTATTTCTTCCCAGGCCTCGCGTTTTGCCGTAAACGCAAGATCGGGATCGCCGGGCTCGTATTTCCCACCAGGAAAACTCACCTGGCCGGGATGGTGCTTTAAATGTTTTGCCCGCTCGGTAAATAAAACGGAAAGGGCATTGTCATGAGTAACAACCGGTATTAACACAGCCGCTGAGCGCCCGGACTTTCGCAAAGGATGATCGGGAACGGGTTGCAGTGGCGGAGCACTGTGAAAACGGGTTAAAAACTCAGCTTTCTGCAAAGGTGGACTCCAGTACCGGCAAGATTTTAGCGACTTTCGCCAGGGTCTCGTCAAACTCTTCTTCGGGATGTGAGTCTAATACAATGCCGCCACCGGCCCAACAATACAAGGTGTTGTTTTCCGCCAGTACAGTACGTATACAAATACTGGAATCGAGATCTTGGCGAATGCCCAGATAGAAAACACTCCCGCAATAAATTGCCCGGCGACTGGGCTCAAGCTCTTCAATGACTTCCATTGCGCGTATTTTCGGCGCGCCGGTAATGGACCCGCCAGGGAAACAAGCCGCCAACAATTCCAGCGGGTGGCTGTCAGGCAGCAATTGGCTTTGTATCTTACTCACCATATGATGCACCGCCGGGTAGCTTTCCAGGCTGAATAACTCAGGGACTTTTACCGAGCCTGGCACACTGTGCTTACTGATATCATTACGCAACAGGTCCACAATCATCAGGTTTTCGGCCCGATCTTTTTCTGCACTTAACAAAGCGTTAGCACTGGCTACATCCTGATCCGCATCGCTAAATCTTGGCCGCGTGCCTTTTATTGGCTTGGTTTCAATTTGGCCGTCTTTACACTGTATGAATCGCTCCGGCGACACACTAATAACGCTGCATTCCGGTAACTGAATATACGCAGAAAAGGGCGCCTCATTGGCTTGTGCCAAACGCTTGTAGGCGGCCCAGGCATTTCCCTGATATTTCGCGCTAAAACGCTGAGCAAAATTTACCTGATAACAATCACCGGCGACCAGATAATCATGAATTTGTTCCAGCCCTGTTAAATATGCTTGTTTCGATAAATTACTCTGCCAGTCACTGGTTAGTGCAAAATGGGTGCTTTGCGTTGTCTCTAGCAGCGCTTCAACGCTAAATGCTTCCACGTAATCCAGGCAACAGTAGTAAAACTGCCTGGCCTGGTTGTCGTAAATAATGGCTCGATCGTACAAACCCGCTGCAAAGTCAGGGCAGGCGTATTCATTCGGATTGGTGTCAGGCAATTGTTCAAGGTAGCGGCCATAGTCGTAGCTGATAAAGCCGGCCATGCCTAATACAAAGGGTAAACCTCTGAACGCCTCCAAGGCACCCGCATCTACTGAGTTTTCAAACGATGAAGTCAGCGCAATCGCTGCGTCAATGGGGGATTCAGAAACGCTGTAAGTAGCGATTTCGGCTTCACGACGATCCTCGATAACGGTCTTTCCGTCTTTACACGACAAGGTTACGGCTGGGCTCCACACCAGAATATCGAATCGGCTCTTACTGGCAGTACTGCCACCCGAGTCCAGTAACTGTGACCAGGGCAGGGATGCCATGGCCCCAAATAATGCCTGCACCGTTACGTGTTCCGGAACGGTAAGAGGAGTAATGCGTAAACTGCTGGGCGTAAAGTGAATCGGATTTGTCATAGTTTTGATTAGGATGGTTACCGTTACAACATCAATAGAACCAGTGCCAGAATGCACCGTTTGGCTGTTTATACACACCAAAGTCGGACATGGTTTTATTGGTGCAGCCTGTCGACATGCGGTAGTATACGGATTCTTCGTCTAGATGACTATGTGAGCCCACAAAATAAGAGGACGCCATGACCGTAATCCGTCAACAAGACTTTATTGACAGCATCGAAGATGCATTGCAATTCATATCCTACTATCACCCACTAGATTACGTTAAAGCTGTTGAAAAAGCGTATTTGAAAGAAGAGAGCCAGGCAGCGAAAGACGCCATGGCGCAGATCCTAATCAATTCGCGTATGTCAGCAGAAGGGAAACGCCCGCTGTGTCAGGACACCGGTATCGTTACCTGTTTCGTGAAAATTGGTATGGCAGTGAGCTGGGACAAGACCGACATGACCGTTCAGCAAATGGTTGATGAGGGAACCCGCCGTGCTTACATGAATCCGGATAACCCGTTACGTGCCTCTATTGTGGCTGATCCTGCCGGCGCGCGTAAGAACACCAAAGACAACACACCTGCTGTTGTGCATATTGATATGGTGCCAGGCGACAAAATTGAAGTCATGATCGCGGCTAAAGGCGGCGGTTCAGAAAATAAATCAAAAATGGTTATGCTCAACCCAAGTGACGACATCGTTGAATGGGTAGTGAAAACCTTACCGACCATGGGTGCCGGTTGGTGTCCGCCAGGCATGTTAGGCCTGGGCATTGGCGGTACGGCAGAAAAAGCAGCTGTTCTGGCCAAAGAAAGCCTGATGGACCCGGTAGACATCCAGGAATTAATGGAACGCGGCCCTGAAACGACCGATGAAAAACTGCGCCTGGAGATCTTCAAACGCGTTAACGATTTGGGTATTGGCGCACAAGGACTGGGTGGCTTAACCACAGTCGTTGACGTGAAAATCAAATCTGTTCCTACTCACGCGGCGTCTAAGCCCGTCGCCATGATCCCTAACTGTGCCGCTACGCGTCACGCACACTTTTATTTAGATGGCAGCGGCCCAGCCGACCTTAAAGCGCCGAAGCTGGAAGAATGGCCGGAAGTGACCTGGGAAGTAGGCGAGAACACCCGTCGCGTGAACATGGATGAAGTAACTAAAGAAGACATCAAGGAATGGAAAGTAGGCGAGACCGTGCTGTTGTCGGGTAAAATGCTGACAGGCCGTGATGCTGCGCACAAGCGTATTCAAACCATGCTGGAAAATGGTGAAGGTTTGCCAGAAGGCGTAGATTTAAACGGTAAGTTCATTTACTACGTAGGCCCGGTTGATGCGGTAGGCGATGAAGTGGTTGGCCCTGCGGGTCCGACAACGGCAACGCGTATGGACAAATTCACCGACATGATGCTGGAAAAAACCGGTATTGCTGGCATGATCGGTAAAGCAGAGCGTGGTCCGGCAACCATTGACTCTATTGCAAAACACCAATCGGTTTACTTAATGGCCGTGGGTGGCGCAGCGTATTTGGTGTCTAAAGCCATTAAGAAAGCGCGCGTCGTTGCATTCGAAGATTTGGGTATGGAAGCTATTTACGAATTCGAAGTAGAAGACATGCCTGTGACTGTTGCAGTAGATAGCACGGGTGCAAATGCACACCAAACTGGCCCGGCAATCTGGAAAGCAAAAATTGCCGAACTGGATAAAGCGCTGTCTGCTAAATAAAGCAGTGATTATAAAAGGTTAACACTGCCAGTAACAACAAACCGGCAGTGCTCCGAACAATAACGGGTACCTGAGGCGTTTGCGCTGCAGTGATACCCGTTCTTTTTTTACGACAGGTGAAATGGAACACATCGAAATCATACTCAACTCTGGTATTGGATTAGCCGCACTGCTGCTTGGCGTGATTATTGGTCACTTAAAAGGGCGAAATCATGCGCAGCAAGCCCAATCAGACAATGACTTACTCCAACAACGTTTAGAACAGGTTCAGCAACAGGCAGAGGCCAGTTTATCTGCAGTGCAGGCGCAGCTAACCGAATACAAGCAACAAGCGCAGTTATTGCAAACCCAAAATCAGGACTATGCCTCTAAAGCGGCATTGGTACCGGAACTGCAGCAACAGCGCACGTCATTGCAGCAAGAACTTAAAACGCTCCAGCTGGAATATACAGAGTTAAAATCACTCAGCGAAGCGCGACAAGCCGCGTTTGACGAAGCCAGAAAAGGACATGAAGAGAAGCTGGAAGCACTGCAAAGTGCAGAAAAACGCTTACAGGAACAGTTCGAAAATCTGGCGAATAAGATCTTCACGCAAAAAGCTGAGAGCTTCACGACTGAAAGTAAATCGCGTTTGGATGCCTTATTAACCCCGCTGAAAGACCAGATTGAAGGTTTTAAAAAGCAAGTTACCGATCAGTATGTCAAAGAAGGTCAGGAGCGAGCGTCCTTAAAAACGGAAATTTTAGGCTTGAAGGCACTGAATCAACAGATTACCGAAGATGCAGCAGCATTAACACGTGCGTTAAAAGGTGACAACAAGCAGCAAGGTAACTGGGGAGAAGTAGTGCTTGAGCGCATACTGAAAGAATCAGGATTGCGGGAAGGCCATGAATTTGAAACCCAGGTCTCTGTGCGAAATGAACACGGCAAGTTACAACAGCCGGACGTCGTCGTGCATTTACCGAATGACAAAGACGTTATTATTGATGCCAAAGTCAGTTTGGCTGCATACGAGCGCTACTTCAACAGTGATGACGAAGATGAGCGTGCGCGTTATTTGAAAGAGCACGTTAACTCGATCCGTACGCACATCAAAACGTTAGGCGCGAAGGATTACCAGGAGCTGGAAGCCCTGAAAACTCTGGATTATGTGTTGATGTTTATACCGGTGGAACCCGCGTTTCTGTTAGCAGTAGATGCGGATCCGGAGCTTGTTACTCTTGCGCTCAATCAAAATATCATGCTGGTATCACCGACGAACTTGCTGGTAGCTTTGCGCACTATCAATAATATCTGGCAGTACGAATACCAAAATCAGAATGCACAAAAAATTGCTCAGCACGCTGCCAAACTGTACGACAAGTTTGCGGGGTTTGTGGGTGATATGGAGAAAATTGGTAAGTCCGTTGAGGCCACGCAAAAACACTACGATGCGGCCTTAAATAAACTGTCGTCGGGTAGAGGGAACATTCTTCGCCAGGTTGAGCAGTTTAGACAACTGGGAGTTCAACCCAGTAAGCGCCTCGCCAGTGAAGCCATGAACGACGAAGATAGCGCAGACGAATAAGTGGCTATGCCTGTGCTGCCATTGGCTTAACAGGCGTCGCAATAACACATTGATCACGCCCATTTCGTTTCGCCTGATATAAAGCGTCATCGGCCAGGGTAAGCAATTTATCCTGGCTGTTCACCATAGTAACATCTGCACAGCCCGCACTTACCGTAAGCGGTGGCGTGTCTTCCCGCCATGCAGTCGTGCGAATAGCATGGCCGATTTTGTTGGCGACCTCTAACGCGTCTGTTGCGTTTTGCCCCGGCAATAAAATAATAAATTCTTCCCCGCCGAATCTGGCCACAATGTCTGTCTGCCTGACAGATGACTTAAATATGCGTGCCGTATTTACTATGGCTTCGTCGCCCGATGCGTGACCATACCTGTCATTTATTTTTTTGAAGTGATCAATATCGAGCATCACAATACTAAAGGGCATATTGTAACGTTGGTAGAGCGCAAAATAGTCGTACAGTTTGACCTCAAATGCACGGCGGTTGAGTAATCCGGTGAGCTGATCGTGTTCAGCCAAATGCTTCATTCTGATGATTAATCGAGAGACGGTGGTACCAACGGCCGTCACATTAATGAATATGATGAGTAAGATATAGACCCACATCAGTGTAGGACTGTTCTTGGAGGACAAGGGTATTGCTATCACATCCTCACGTTGATTAACCATCCACATCGCACTTTTTATTCCCACAATGAGCACCAGTGACATATCTGAAATACTCAGAATGGCGCCAATGCCATTATTAAACGCAGTAGCGAGCGCACGGTACTTCATCAATGCCGTAGTAATGAGCATGAACAACGCCATGAGCAACAGGGTCAGCGACGTATAATTAGCCGAGACTACACCTAAGATATGTAATACCGCCAGACTGGCGGCCCCTAGTGTCAGCCAACGAATAACGCCTGGATCTGAGGGCAGGACTAACAAATGGCGTAACGCCAGGTTGTACATGACCAATGTGATTAACAGCGTGAGGTCTGCTACAACCCAGAGGTTTGCGTCTGAAAATGCATATTGTTGTGCACCTAGTACCAGCGACAATGCAAAAAATCCATTTGCCGCTGAAAATCGGATGCTACTTTGATAATACAGCCGAAGGGGTTTCGCAATCACCAACCAGCATAAACAAAAAAATACAGCAATTAAGATATTTACTTTGCTTAGATCAATACTGGTCGAAAGATAACTGTCCATGATAAACCTTATGGCACTACTACAGCTCGAGTATAGTTGAATTTAGTGAAAACGTGCCGAATCGTGTTTAAAGGAGAATAGAATGCGAACCGTTAGTGCGGTTTTTCAGACGATGCGCCCGCCGTTTCTGCTTCTGGTCGTAAGTTGCCTGTTGCAATCGATTGGTCTGCTCACTTATCTCAATATCGACTGGTCATGGTTAATATTTAGCCTTGTTTGTGTGTGTGGTCTGTCTGCACACATTGCCGTGAATATGCTTAATGAATATCACGATTGTGCATCCCAACTGGATTTCCATACATCCAGAACTCCCTTTAGCGGTGGCAGTGGTGCATTAGTCAGTAACCCTGATGTGTTAAATGCAGTCAGAATAACGGGCTGGTTTTTTATTGTAGCCACGGCGGTGACTGGTTTGCTCATAATGCGTTTATCAACCGCGCAACCATTTCAACTCGTCACCATGGGGTTACTTGGCCTTGTGATTGTGATTGCTTATACCCCTATACTTAATCGGTATGCGATTTTGTGTCTGCTGGCCCCAGGCGTGGGGTTTGGTCTTCTAATGAGTTACGGCTGCTTCGTTGTGTTGGGAGGAAACCATTCGTTTGAGGTTATGTTACTGGCACTGGTCCCCACGTTATTAACCAATAACCTTTTATTGTTAAATCAGTTTCCTGATGCTGAAGCAGACCAGCAGCATGGCCGCAATCACCTGGTAATACAACACGGATACAGCACAGCAGCGTATGTGTATTTTGTACAGTGGCAACTTGCGCTTTTGGCCCTGTTAACGGGTCTATGGTTACTCGAGGTACCGTGGTTTGTTTACTGCGCAGCGATCCCTATGGTCGTTGGCTTGCGCATTTATGCATTGGCAAAAGATTTCAATAAAACCACGCCTGCATTTTTGGCAGGCATGGGACAAAACGTTATGATGACACTTCTTACACCGGCATTACTTGGAGTGTTGTTATGTGTGGCAGGTTAAATGTAGCCGACAGCCCGGGCGTTAAATCGCTCTGCGATCAGTTGGAAATTACACTCTGGCCAGAGGAAGGCATGCTCAAAAAGCGTTTCACTCGGGCCACAGACCGAGTCAGTATCGTTATGCAGCACAACGGTAAATCGGTAATGCGAAACGCCGTATGGTGGTTACTGCTGGAGCCCGATCATCGTGGGCCGGTCATGCGATTTATGCCGTCTAAATACACGTCGTTTAATACCCGGTACGACAAACTGAACAAACGCGGCAGTGCAGGGTATCAGGCATTTCGTCAGCAGCGATGTGTGATCCCGGCAAGTGGTTTTGGGGAGTCTCAAAAGCGTGGTTCATTGATGACCTATCACGACATGATAGCAAGTGAAGACACGCCGCTTGCGATGGGCGGTTTGTATCGCGAATGGCACGGCCGCGATCCGCATGGGAATACGTTTATTGAAACCTCTTGCTCAGTGGTTACACTGGCTCCTCATCCTAAATTAATGCCCATTCATGACAAGGCCTCGCCGCTTATGTTGTCGGCCGAGGACAACAGTCTGCAACGTTGGCTGGACTGCGAAGCGAATCCGGTTGAAACCCTATCTGATTTGCTTGAACCCACCATACGACATCGGTTTACGGTAACACCGATAAATAAGCCGTCATTGTATCAGCCGGTAGGTGAGTCTTTTACTATTGAGCCTGATTAACAACTAATACCGACGTTGATGCCAGTTTACTTATCGGCAATAAAAAAGCCCGCGTAGCAATTTGCCAGCGGGCTTTTGTTTTACAGGGTGTAACTAGTGTGTTTTGCGTCTGACTGCACGCTGCCAGGTCAGAACCATCAGACCTAAAATCAAACCAAAACTCAGGCTGCCACCGCCGCTGCTTTGTCGGTTGGTGACCGTTACTGTCACCGTTTCACTTACCGTCGAGTTACCATCCGTTGCTGTTACCGTGAAGCTTACAGACGTGGTACTGTCAGTATCAGGTGCTGTGCTGCTAAAGGTTGCCCCGGGGACCCCGTTTATGGTGAAGGTGACAGTGTCGCCCTCCGGGTCAGTGGCAGAAGCGCGAATGGTGATAGTGCTGCGTTCCTGAACACTGCCTGGTGCACTTACGGTGAGTACAGGAGGCTGATTCTCCGTTACTGTAATGGTGGCTTGTGCGGTGTCAGTGTAACCAAACTCGTCAGTTGCAGTGACTTCAAGCACGATTGTGTTGCCAGCAGACACTGCTGCAGGCGTAATCGTGACCGTATCCCCGTTAATAGCGATACCCGCCTGTGGACCACTAAGCTGATCAACACTTAATGTAATGGCATCGCCATTAGCATCTGTCACGCTAATCGGTAACAAAGTCGCCTGTTGCTCGGTCATGGACAGGGTGGCAGATTCAACCCCGTTAATTAGCAATTCCGGTGCGGCATGTATTTGAACGTCGGTATTCAATGCCGCGGTTTCAGCTTCGGTACCCGGAATATTGGTCACCGAAGAAGTGAGTGAAACCAACACAGCACCGCTAATACTGGTGTCACTATCTACACGCAAAGAGAACGACAATGTGCTGTCTCCAACTGCCTGAGTAGCCAGGTCTGGTGTCAAACACAATACAGTGTCATTTGAAATGGTCTCAGCCACCGATGCCTCAACGCTATTATCAGATGCACTGATATAGCTGAAATGGCCACCGGACTGAGCCTGCTCACTTGCATAACCCACTGTGGTAGGGATGGCATCGCTTCCAACGGTTACATTGTCGTAAGCAAACAAGACTGAGGGTGAATTGCTCGGCGCATTGTGCAGCAAAATAACTTCAACATCTGCTGACTCATTGCCTGATACCAACCCGGTCCACTGGATCACTGTGACGTTGCCGTCATCCAGTGTGGCAACCGTAATACCTGAATCGGCAGCGTCGGCAAATGTCCAGTCGCGCCAGAACGGCGCTAGCAAGACCGCATTTTGCTGACGGTTATCCAGCGATTGGTTGATACCCGGACGGTTCAGTGTCCGTGCATCCGCACTGATTATAAAGCCTTTAGAAGATACATTCAGGCTATGTAGTGTTTCGTTTAGCACGTTGAACTGAATAGGGTAGTTGGCCAGCACGGTGTCCAGGCTGCCGAACTTCGGACTGAAGCCCATTGACTGTAAATCAATGAAACCCGTTCCCTGGCCAACGTCCGGTACAGAACACTGTGGATCGCTTTGATTTGAGGACATCGCGAATGAAGCAGATGACGTGCTGGCAGTTTGAGTCACATTCCAGGTGATTGTGTCGCCTTGTATCACACCGCCATTATCGACACTGTTTGTCACTACAGACGTGCCATCTGGTACAGTAACACTCACCTGATAATCACGGTTCTCATTAGTCAGATTTGGTTTAATTGTTACCGCATAAGACGCTGTATCACCCGGTGCAACACGGCCAGATGATGTCGCTGCCAGTGTAACGTCATTTTCGCCGCGGACCAGATCAACCGGAATCGTGCCTAAGTTACTTGGGTTATCTGCATCACTGCCTACGGTGATCGCACCAAAGTAACGGTCTCCCTCCAGGCTGTCAGACAGTTGCCAGTTCACGCGCATATCAAACGGTTCACGTAATGCGGCGCTGCCCGGACCGTCTACTTGCAACGATCCTTCATCTACTGAAGTGACAACCGCATATTCCAGCACAAAGTCATCTGTAGCGCGGCTCGACCCTGTATAGTTTTGCACAAATACATAGTAGCTACCCGCCTGCGGGTTAGTTATGTTGATATATTCATCCCAACTGAACCCGGTGCTCGAAGCAATGATTTCAGACGTTGAAATCAGCTCATCGTTATTCAAATCAAGCACAATGAACATGTCCAAATCCGGAGCCGAAGATTCACTGATGTAGGCGACAAGTCGGTCGGTATTTTCTGCAACTTCAATGACTTCAAAATAGACACCGTCTTCAACGTCATCCAAAAATGCTTCGGGATCAGAGTCTTCGGCAATAGATTCATTCACTGTAGTTGGCTGTACTAGGCCTGACGTGCGCACGGTGAAGTCTGTGATTTCAATGGCTACCAGATCTTTTATCAGCAATGAATCTGCATTGCGGTAGCTTGTTTGATCTATTTCATCAGGGAAATTACCGTTCGAAGCCACAACCGCAATGGGCAAGTGTAAGTCAGGTGAACTGGCTGACGTTAATACTGCTTTTGCATATTCCCAATCGCCGTCATTGGCATTCCAGGTGTTTGCGGTAAACGTGACGGTTTGAGACTGCCCGGCAGCGAGTGTAAATGATGCAGGGGAGGCTGTAATTTCAAGCCCGCTGTTCATGGCGTCGCCTGTAACGGTCCAGCTACCGGCCTTCGTGGCGGTAAATGTGCGTTGCCAGGTACATTCAATAAGGCAATTGTTGTCTACCAGCGCAGGCATATTCAGCGTCTTGGGATCACCTCCTATGTCAGGATCCGCCGCTTCGTAATTTGCCTGGGTTTCCTCAACAATTAATCCTGCATTGACTGCCTTATCTACCTGAATTCGCCCTGACCCCATGTCGAGCCAGTTAGCATCATCCAAGGTGCCTTCAACTCGCAGCTCGGGCGTTGCTGTCATCATTAATGCAGAACGAATCGCGTCTGCGCTCCAGGTAGGATTAACCTGACGAACCAACGCGGCAGCGCCGGCTACGTGTGGTGAGGCCATGGAAGTGCCATCCAGGTAAGCATAATCGGCAGGCGCTGGGCCCGTTGTTTCATGCCCATAATGCTCGTCAGAATAAGCCGCGTAGACCTGCACGCCCGGTGCACTTATCATTGGCAATAAGGTACTGATTTCTGTGTTTGGTCCGCGAGATGAGAAGCTGGCTACGGTATCCAGTGCATCCTGATCTATCGACAAATCGCCCGATGTTGTTGAAATGGTTGCTCGGTGCCCGCTGCCCGACGCCAGCCAGGTGCGCAACTGATTCCCGGCTGCAACATTAACGTGAATACCAGGGATCACGTATACATCGCCAACCAGATTGTCGGTATCTGTAGAAACATTGGCCAGGATGTAGCCACCAGCGCCGCCGTCAGCCACGTTTTTCGCCTTTTGAACCCGGGCTATCTCACCACGATCACACAGCACGATTTCGCCATTAAACGTACCTGCCGGAAATGGTTCAAGACACTGCGCAGAGTCACCATCCGGGTCATTGGGGTTAGTGAAATCGCCGGCGTAAACGACATTCGCGGTAATGCCTGCAGTATTACTTTGTCCGTTGATTGTTGAGGGCAGTGACCCCCCCCCCGAGAAACTGGACAAAGTTTTGCTATAGTCGATAATTCTGCCGTGGTCGGTTGCTGCGACCGGCGTTATCCAGGGTGCAAACTTATCGCTGGTCGACACGCCCGGACCGTCGTTACCGGCTGAATGCGCAACAAAAATCCCGGCATTATTGGCCGACAACCATGCCTCACTCAGTGCGTCGCCCCAGACGGCCTCGCCACCTGAAATCGAATAGTTAATGACATCGACAATTCCGGTTGAAATCGCATCATCGATTGCACTGATCGCCAGGCTGTAATAACAACCGGTATATTCATCATCGGATTCGCCGGGCAAACAGGTTTGAAATGAAATGATATTGGCATGTGGTGCCATGCCCGACATTTGGTCAAACGTGAATTCACCGGGGTAACCGTCGCTAACTTCTTCGTCAAACGCCAGTCCATAAACCGGCACGTCATACAATATATTCCCCGCGGCGGTGCCGGCAACATGTGAACCGTGACCATTGTAGTCTTCGCCGTTTCTGCCTAATCCAACCGGAAAGATATCCGTGTCGGCATACTGATTGGTAATGAGTGCGTAACTGTATACGCCGATCAGCTTGTCATTACATAAACTGGGAAAATCGCCATCACAGTCGCCCAGATAATTTCCACTTCCCAATGGGTTAGTGTGGGTGTATCCGTCGCCACCTGTTGCGGCAAAGGAAGGGTGATCCGTGTTAATGCCGGTGTCGAATACCGCGACAACCGTACCTTCACCCATCGCATTTAAGCCGCTGTCCGCAGTGCCTGCCCAGACTTGTTGCGCGCCGGTCAGTGCAATGCTGGTATCTGTATTTAGCTTGAGTTTTCTGTCACTTTCTACTGCTTTTACGCCACTAATATTGCGAATTGCCTCTGCTTCTGCGGCAGTGAGGTTAATTACCATGCCGTTAATGGCATATTGAAACTGTTTTAGTGGTGTCGCAGTGCCGGTCACGGTTGATATGCGATTCAACGCTTTGGATTGCTGCGTTCTGAGGTACTTTCGGTATGCAGTTACTTCTCGTTTGTTTGCCTTTATCCGATTCAACGCAGACTGTGTTGATGAGGTCGGCATTGTAGCTTCAAATCCGCTGATCCCCCCTGAGTACTGAGCAATTGAAGGATCTGTTAACCTGATAATATAGGGAGTTTTCTCCGTTGTTTTACTTTCGTTATTTTGCGTTTGGGAGATGGCCAGATCAACTGACTTATTAACGGTGGCAGGTTCAACCGCCTGATTTTCAGCAAATACTGCACCCGTAAGTAACAGTCCTGATACGACCAGAGGCACAGGGGATAATGGCTTCACTTATACTGCTCCATTGTGGTTGCCGGAGTTTCTGTCGGCTTTTTATAGGGTTTTTTATAGGTTTTTAACACATCACAATAACTTGTGTCATACGCTTTTACGAATCTTTGTATACAGACCGATCAAGTCACACAAAGATTACGACCCTTTGTGTGTATACGTTATTTTAGCAGGCAATTAACCTTCAATTTACATTGCGGCGAAAAGTAGAATATCTATCACGTTTCTGTGCATGCGAAGAAATGTTTATCCTCACGCTCAAGTAAACTAATTGTTAAATTAGACGGACGCTCCTGTGGGACCTGTTCTACGATAGATATAGGTTAAGAGTCCCATTAGAGGAAGCCAATGAACGACAGAAATCACCTCGACCATGTTGCATTAACGCACGAGGTTAAGATCATTGAAAACGGGCTGCTGGAAATCCCCATGCTGGCCATTCTCGATCCAGACGGCAATATTTACCCCGGTGCTACAGCACCCGATATCGACAAAGCGCTGGCCGAAAAGATATACCACACCATGGTGTACACCCGACTGCTGGATGAGCGTATGGTTGCTGCACAACGTCAGGGACGTATCAGTTTCTACCTCGCCAGCACAGGCGAAGAGGCTGCTGCGGTTGCCAGTGCTGCAGCCTTGTCTGAAAACGACATGATCATGAGTCAGTACCGCGAGCAGGGCGCGCTGGCTTTTCGTGGTTATACTACCGACCAGTTTATGAATCAGATGTTTTCTAATCGTCTGGATCCAAACAAAGGCCGCCAGATGCCTATCCACTACGGTGACAAGGCGCTCAACTTTATGACCATTTCCTCACCGCTGGGAACGCAAATCCCGCAGGCTGCCGGTTATGCCTACGGTCAGAAGTTAGCAGGCAAAGACGCGGTAACGATATGTTACTTCGGCGAGGGTGCCGCCTCAGAAGGGGATTTCCATGCCGGTGTAAACATGGCTGCGGTACTCAATTGCCCCGTTATCTTCTTCTGTCGTAATAATGGCTATGCAATCTCAACCCCAGCAGCGGAGCAATTTGCCGGTGACGGTATTGCATCACGAGGCATTGGTTACGGGGTCAGGACCATACGTGTCGACGGTAACGACCCATTAGCGGTTTACAGCGCCACAAAGCAAGCCCGTGCAATGGCTTTGGAAACCAATCAACCGGTATTAATTGAAGCCATGACATATCGACTGGCTGCACACTCAACGTCCGATGACCCCAGTGGCTACCGGTCTAAAAATGAAGAAGACAAGTGGCGACTCAAAGATCCACTGACTCGGTTCAAGCAATGGTTACTGAGTAAAGCGTGGCTGGACGAAGCGGCGACCGAACAATTCATGCAACAAACCCGCAGCGACATTCTGGCGGCACTGAAAACCTCTGAACAGGTTGCAGTCAACCCGCTGGCTGACATCGTAGAAGATGTATATGCCGAAGTCCCCTGGCATTTAAAGGAGCAGCGTGATGCATTAATCGCTCACGTGAAAAAGTATCCTTCAAAGTACCCTAAAACGTCAGGAGATTTATAAGCATGGCAAAATTAAACTTACTACAAGCCATCAATCAGGCGCTTATCACTGCCATGACAGAAGATGAAAAGGCTGTTGTGTTTGGCGAAGATGTTGGCTACTTCGGCGGCGTATTTCGCGCAACCAGTAATCTGCAGGAAAAATTTGGTAAAGCGCGTTGTTTTAACACGCCACTTACTGAACAGGGCATTATCGGCTTTGCCAACGGTCTGGCCTCTCAGGGTTCAACCCCGATTGCTGAAATTCAGTTCGGTGACTACATTTTTCCCGCGTTCGACCAGATCGTGAATGAAACTGCCAAGTTTCGGTATCGCTCCGGGGGACAGTTTACTTGTGGTTCACTGACTATTCGTACGCCTTACGGTGGTGGAATTTCAGGTGGTTTGTATCACTCGCAATCACCAGAGGCCTTTTTCAGTCATGTACCAGGATTGAAAGTAGTGGTGCCGAGAGATCCTTATCAGGCTAAAGGTTTATTGCTGGCTGCCATTCGCGACGACAACCCTGTGTTGTTTATGGAACCCAAACGTTTATATCGTGCATCTGTGTGTGATGTGCCGGAAGAAGATTACACCATTCCATTGGGTAAAGCGGAGGTGGTTCAGGAAGGTAACGACATTACCTTGCTGGCCTGGGGCGCTCAGGTGGAGACGATTAAAAAAGCTGCGGACATGGCGCTTGAAGACGGCGTGTCATGCGAAATTATTGACCTGCGCAGTATTTTACCCTGGGATGCGCAAACGGTGGCTGAATCTGTTATGAAAACAGGACGCTTGCTAATCAACCATGAAGCACCAATTACGTCTGGTTTTGGTAGTGAAATCGCTGCGCGCATTCAGGAACAATGTTTCCTGTATCTTGAAGCGCCGATCATTCGCGTTTGTGGTTTAGACACGCCGTATCCTCTGGCACATGAAAAAGAATACATGCCAGATGAATTTAAAACCTATGAAGCCATTAAGCGCGCTTTGAACTACTGAGGGACAAAACATGACAGATTTTATTTTGCCCGATATTGGTGAAGGCGTGGTGGAATGCGAACTGCTGGAATGGCTGGTTAAAGAAGGCGACCGGGTAGAAGAAGATCAGCCAGTTGCCGAAGTCATGACCGATAAAGCAACGGTCCAAATCCCTTCTATGCATGCGGGTGTGATCACCAAATTGTTTTATCAGGCCGGTGAAATTGCCAAAGTACATGAACCCCTGTTTGCCATGGCTCGTGATGGTGAAGCCGATGCACAGGTTACAGAACAAACCAACGCCCAAGCAAACGAGCAGACACCAGTTCCGTCAGTTGAACAAAAACCTGCAGATACCGAGTCTGCTGCCAACGAAACCTTTATCTTACCGGACATCGGTGAAGGTATTGTTGAGTGTGAAATTGTTAAATGGCACCTAAACGAAGGCGACAGTATGCAGGAAGACGATGTTGTCGTTGAAGTCATGACCGACAAAGCCGTCGTTGAAATTCCAGCCAAATATGCCGGGACAATGACCAAACGGTATCATCAGGAAGGTGAGATAGCCAAAGTACATGAGCCTTTATTCGACATGCATGTAGCGGGCAGAACACCTTCTGCATCTGCCACTGCAACCGCTCCCGTCGATCAAGAAAAACAAACGCCGGTTAACAGCACAGTAGATTCCGGCAATTCTCAGACGCCAGCTACCCAAAATGATTATAAGCCTGCTCATGGCTTCGAAGAGGGAAGTGAAGCCCCGCAGAAGACCATTGCGGGTAAGGTACCTGCAAGCCCTGCGGTCCGCCGTTTGGCGCGCGAAAAAGGCATCGACTTAAAACAGGTCAACGCGTCTGGAAAGAAAGGCCGCGTGTTGAAGAAAGACATTCTGGCAGCAGTTGAAAAACAAGCGGCACCTGTGTCAACGCCAACAAAACAAACCTCATCGGCACAGGGCTCTTCAGACGTTAACCGTGTGCCACTCACGCCGGTGCAGCGCGCTATGGCGAAACAGATGACCCGTTCTGTAAGCACGATTCCGCATTTCACTGTATCGGAAGAACTGAACATGCAGGCGTTAATTGATTTGAAACGCGCACTGGCCGATACGTTTGCTAAACAGGATATCAAACTGACATTCATGCCTTTCTTTATTAAGGCGTTGTCTCTTGCCATGCAGGCGTATCCGATCTTTAACGCCCGATTAAGTGATGATGAATCTGCGCTGGAATACATCACGGACCACAATATTGGTTTTGCTGTAGACAGTCCGATTGGACTGTTGGTGCCCAACATTAAAGGGGTACAAAACCTGAGTGTGATGGACATAGCAGCACAGATGCAAGACATCGTTCAATCTGCACGAGCAGGCAAACTTTCGTCTGATCAGCTAAAAGGCGGCACTATCAGTATTTCTAATGTAGGAGTGCTGGGTGGTACAACAGCGACTCCAATTATTAACCATCCTGAACTGGCCATTGTGGCGTTGGGTAAAATGCAAACGCTGCCACGATTTGATGAACTGGGTAACGTTGTCAGCGCATCGATTATGCACCTGAGCTGGTCTGCAGACCACCGAGTTATCGATGGGGCAACGATGGTCAGATTCAATAATCTGTGGTGCGAGTACCTGAGTGAGCCGCTCAAAATGCTCAGTCAGCTTCGTTAGTTTATCGTTGTCACCGACAGGCTCTCGACGATACAATCACTGTATAACGCCAGCGGAAGTTTAGCTGGTACAGTATTGCGGCATTCAGCGAACGTTGTTTGCCGCCTTATCATCATGAGAGCCCGAATTTGTTAAGTTACCTTCACGGTTATCACGCCGGCAATCACGCAGACCTTATCAAGCACGCAGTGTGGTTGGCGGTATTAGACCGTCTGCATCAAAAAGCAAAACCCTTTACCCTTATTGACACCCACGCTGGTGCAGGTTGTTACCCCTTGACGGGCGAACAAGCCCAGAAGACCCAGGAGTACAAAAGTGGTGTCGCTTTACTGCAGGGCTGGCAACCCGTTCATCCCGTCTTACAGCGATACCTTCAGGTATTAAAAGGGTTTTCGGAACGTCACCAGTATCCGGGGTCACCTCTTATATCCGTGTCACAACTGCGCGATGCGGATCATTTGCACCTCATGGAATTGCACCCGGGAGAACACGAACGGTTACGCACTGCCATTAAGCAAAATCGTGGAAACGGCCATACTCATGTACATCATCGCGACGGGTTTGAAGGCGCTATCTCGTTATGTCCTCCTAAACCCAACCGTGGCGCTATCCTGATTGACCCGCCATACGAACAGCGAAAAGAGTACGATGCGGTTATTACTGCTGTTAAGCAACTACTCAAACGCTGGCCACAGGCGCAAATTGTGTTGTGGTATCCGTTGTTGTCGCAGCGTGCTGGCGACAAAGCCGGACAGTCTGAAGCCATGTGCGAGGCGTTGGCGGCATTACCGCTTAACGTCCTGCAAGCCGAATTGCGGGTTGACGACCCAGCCAATGATGCTGGTATGTACGGATCCGGTGTGTGTTTAATAAACCCTGCGTGGCAGATAGATGCCGTCATTGATGTCATGCTGAACGAACTGGCCGAACAATTGGGTGCAGCGGCTCAATCCACCGTAACCTGGCTGAATAAAACCGACTAATGAACGCCAAGGGCATCAAGCATTTCTACATCCCGGAAGAACAGTCAATTTATTTGCTGTCACATACTGATGCCAAAAAGTTAAAAGACTGGTTGGCATTATGCACCGAACAGCTGAGTGCTTTGGGCTATCGCGATATTCACCTTATTGGCAAAGGAGCTTATGGCTTTGCTTTCGCAGGTGTAGACCGTCAACAGCAACACCGGGTCTTTAAATTTACCCGTATTACGCTGCCTGCCAGTATACAAGACCGGTTGGAAGAAGAAGCCTTTATGCAGTCGCTGGTAGACCACCCGCTAGTGCCCAAGGTCATCGATTTTCATCAAAAAGGACGGCAGTCTATTCTTATGATGGAACGTGCGCCCGGATTAGACCTAGAGCAAGTAAGCTTGCGCGAAGGCGCATTGCATCCGCGCCTTGTGGTAAAAATTGCGGTTCAGCTGGGTAAAATCCTGCTAGATCTTCGTCACCACACACACCAGGGCCAGTTAAGGCCTATTGTTCACGGCGACATTAAGCCCTCGAACCTGGTATGGGATGAAGTAAATGAGCGCATTGCATTAATCGACTGGGGTTCATCGGTGTTTGCACAGCTAGATGAGCACCTGCAACCGGTACAAAACAATGTACTTGATCTGATGTCTGGCGATCTACAGCAAACCAATTCGCGGTTGGGTGACGTGTATTTTATCGGTGATGCGCAATTGAATGGGGCACTGTCGAGTCCCCGATTCGACGAACAAGGCCTGGCTAGTACCCTGTATGCGTTGGCATCCGGGCAATCAGCGCGATTTGCCCGACAGGTTATTCCGCCGTCATCACTTGGGCTACCCAAGATACTGTCTGACATTCTCACCTACATGCTAAGCGACGATGAAAGCGCTCAGCGAGAAGGAGGCGACTACCTGCTTTCTCATTTGTCATTGTTGGAAAACCTGGTATTTGGTGAGCATGTGCCTGCACCTGCTGAAGCGTTGTTACCGGTCTGGGTAAGTCGCAGCAGCAAGGCTATTGAGACCGTGGTATACAGCTCCCGTAAGTCTTTTCTACGGGAGCGGGCAACTGACTCGGCCCAGAATGACACCGTACAGGCACTCAATTACATTAATGACGCGCAGTTTGAGCGTTACTATAAGAACTATCTCGATGGCATGGGCGATACGGAGAAGGGATTTCTAGCCGCTATCAGCCGATTGGCGAAATATCCGGTAGTAGGCGGCCTGGCGATCAACTGGCAACCGGACGGCGTTTATATTGACTCCAGTCTTAACCTGCATGAACCCGACAAAAAAGACGCGTTTGACCAGGCCGTTAACAATGTGGTGATGCTGGCACGTGCCATTCATCGCAAGGGGGTATTCAAGTGTTGCCTTTTCGATGCCAAAAACACCCTGCATTTTGATAGGGACACGCCACAAAGCAAATTCGTTGCTGCGCCCGGCACACGAATTCCGTACGAAAAATCTGTGCAAACACTGAGTGCCAGCGAAAGTCGCTTGCATTCCTATTTTGAGGACGGTGACGATCCTGATGAATTGCTCGCATTGCCGGCGACAATCATGGACGCTATTTCCCGGTTAAACGCCATTCATCACACCGGATGCATTATTTTTGAAGCATTAAGCCACCACCTCAAAATCCATAGTTACTATCGATTACTTGATCACACCAAAGAAAATGAGTTTAATGCGCTGTTAGATTTGATTGTGCAGGCACTCCCTGAAATCAGCGGTGAAGGAATAAGTGGCTTTATGAAGCTGCCGTACAAAGACACTCGTTGTTTTGATCACCGCGCGCGCTGCGCCGACAAATATTATCCAAGAAACCCCAAAGCACAGTAGTTGAGCGTTTTTCGCGCTCAAGGGTGCGCATTTCTTCGGGGTGATAAATACGTTTTAGGAGATATCCTTGGAACAACAAAATGAAGTTAAACTGTCTTCACTGTTAGAACTAGAAACCCTTGAACACGGTTTATACCGCGGCCAAAGCTGGGATTTAGGCTTTCGCGCCTTGTTTGGCGGTCAGGTGTTAGGCCAGGCATTGCAGGCTGCTTATCAAAGTGTTCCGGAAGATCGCGTTGTGCATTCCTTCCACAGTTATTTTCTGTTACCCGGTGATGCGCAAAAGCCGGTTGTTTACGACGTTGAAATAGTGCGTGACGGCAAGAGCTTTTCAGCCCGACGCGTGAAAGCAATTCAAAACGGCCGCAGTATTTTTTACATGACAGCGTCTTTCCAGACACCAGAAGCGGGTATGAGTCACCAGTTTGCCGATATGCCTGATGTGCCGCGTCCGGAAGACGTTGAGCCAGACATCAGAATGTACGAACGCAATTATGCGCATTTGGGGCGACGCATGAGGGAAGCACTTAGCTACCATCGTCCTATTGATATTCGTACTGTTGATGCAGTGGCATCGTTTACGGCAAAGAATCGCAAACCCGTTCGTGCAACCTGGTTAAAAACGGAAGAAGCTCTGGGTGACAATCAGTCAATGCACCAGGCGGTGTTGTCTTATGCCAGTGACTATCATTTCCTTAGTACCTCACTGCAGCCACACGGTGTACAAATTACAGATAAAAATCTGGTGATTGCCACCATCGATCATGCGATGTGGTTCCACCGTCCGGTAAACATGAATGAATGGTTATTGTATGTAATGGAAAGCCCGGTGAGTGAGAGTGCGCGTGGTTTGGTGCGTGGCCAGATTTTCAACCAGCAAGGTGAATTAGTCGCATCGACAATGCAAGAAGGGTTAATGCGTTTGCGCGACGAATAAAGCCGCGGTCGGCAGTTGGTGGCGGTTGCTATTGTTTATGGTTACCATTAGTTGCGTATGAACTGGGCCGCCAACACTTATTTCATCAGCTTCGTGACTTTTATAGCCCCATAAAAAATGCCCAGAACTTAAAAAGCTCCGGGCCTAGGGGAATGGCTCATTGCTGAGCCGTGCGCTAACTTTCACAAAGGGAGAGGTGTATAGTATTCACGCGGTTCAGTAATAATAGCGCAAACCTGCTCACTTTATAAACAATTTTTTAGATATACTTCAAACTGACTGAATTATAGACCATTCCTAACACGCATCAAGTCAAATTGTTCAATAAATCCACGCCAAATGAACAGATTTTAAACAGGTTGTGCAATATTTATCCACAAGCGGTTGTTCTGGCCTTTTACTGAACACGTGTTTGCCTTTAAGTATAACTATACGAAGCTCGCTAAACAGAAAGCCATTCATAATATGAATAATGGTAATCCCTTACAGAATGCCGACTTGTCATTGTGGTTTGTGATGGTCAAAGTAGAATGACAGCTATTAAGGATTGCCCTGATTATGATCGCAGTAGGTCACAAGCTATAGATAATCAGAATCAATGCGTCACTTTTTTGTTCGATAAGGTATGCACTATGAAAACTTATACAAGCCATATTCCTCCTCAACGTACCTTAATGGGACCTGGCCCGTCAGACGTTAGCCCGCGTGTACTAAACGCCATGGCGCGCAGCACTGTGGGGCATCTGGATCCTGATTTCATTGGTCTGATGGACGAAACGAAAGAGTTGCTTCAATACGCATTTAAAACAAACAATGCACTGACAATGCCTATTTCAGCCCCGGGCTCTGCGGGTATGGAAGCGGCGTTCGTAAATTTGGTTGAGCCGGGTGATACAGTCATTGTGTGTATTAATGGTGTATTCGGCGGCCGAATGAAAGAAAACGTCATTCGCTGCGGTGCAAAAGCGGTTGTCGTTGAAGACGACTGGGGTAAACAAACAGACCTGAATAAATTAGAAGACGCGCTGAAAGCACACCCTGAAGCGAAAGTTGTTGCTTTTGTTCACGCTGAGACCTCTACCGGGGTTCGCAACGATGCGGCGGCAATGTGTAAACTGGCTCAACAATACGACTGTCTGACTATTGTAGATGCGGTTACTTCTCTGGGTGGTATTGAAGTCGCGGTTGATGACTGGGGAATTGATGCCATTTATTCTGGCTCGCAAAAATGTTTGAGCTGTGTCCCGGGTATTTCACCCGTGTCGTTCAGTGATCGCGCTGTTGAAGTGATCCAGGCCAGAAAAACGCCGGTGCAAAGCTGGTTTCTCGACATGAACCTGATTGTGGGTTACTGGGGGCAGGGCGGAAAGCGTGCTTATCATCACACTGCACCAGTGAATAGCATTTATGCAACGCATGAATCGCTTGTGATGTTGCACGAAGAAGGGCTGGAGAATGCCTGGGCCAGACACGCACGACTGCACGATAAACTGGTAGCAGGTCTGGAGTCTTTAGGCATTGAAATGGCCGTAGACAAAGCGTATCGGTTGCCCCAGTTAAACGTTGTCAATATTCCAGAAGGCGTAGACGATGCAGCAATCCGAGGTCGACTGTTGAACGAGTTTAATCTAGAAATTGGCGCTGGGTTAGGGGCGTTTGCTGGAAAAGTCTGGCGTATCGGCCTGATGGGGTCAGGTTGTACCGACAAAAATGTTGATTTCTGCCTGGGTGCACTGAAAACCGTTTTAAACTAAATAATTCCACCTCTATCGCAAAGTTGTAATAAATAATTGTTATTTACCGACAACAAACGCTAGTATCATCTCTGTTAGCACAGTTATCCAGGCGCTGCTAACAGGGATGTGTTTCAGCATTGCGGGCCTCCGCATGCCGCTTTTTCATTTCCCTTATTGAAAACGTATCAGCACTGCGGCGCTTGCCGTTGTATTAAGACAACAATAAGGCTTCTTTATGCTTCACAGAATTTGGCTTGTATTCATAGTAAGCGCTTTTGCTGCGACTATGTATCAGGCAGTGTTTGGCGATCATCCTCAGGGGTTTCAGGATGTAATGTCGATGGTCAGCAGCATGGCAACGCTGAGCGTTGAAATTGCGATAGGTTTGATTGGCGTGCTGGCGTTCTGGTTAGGTATCTTTGAAGTAGCAGAAAAGTCGGGGCTGATTCAGAAATTCTCCCGGCTCCTTGCGCCATTTTTGTGCCGCATTATGCCGGACATTCCCCGCGACCATCCTGCACTTGGTAGTATTACCATGAATATGTCGGCAAATTTATTAGGTCTGGATAATGCCGCTACGCCTTTCGGAATAAAGGCCATGCAGGACATGCAAAGTCTGGCGCCGCGCAAGGATACCCTTACAAACAGCCAGATCCTGTTTCTGGTATTAAATACCTCATCGGTAACACTTTTTCCCATTGCGGTATTTTTGTATCGCGGTGAGCAGGGGGCGGCGCAGCCTACCGATGTGTTTATTCCTATTTTACTTGCCACCAGTGCGTCTACATTGGCGGGGTTAATTGTGACCTGCGCGGTACAGAAAATTAACCTGTTTAATCGCGTGATATTGCTGTATCTGGTTGCGGTATTTGGCTTGTTAGCCGCGGTGATCCTGTATTTTGCACAGTTAGCTGCTTCAGAATTAGCCAGTCAGTCAGCCATTGTTGCAAACAGCCTGTTATTCACTTTTGTTGTGGGTGTACTCATTAGTGGCTGGCGTGTAGGCAATAATACCTATGAACAGTTTGTCGACGGCGCAAAGAAGGGCTTCGATGTAGCGGTCTCGCTTATTCCCTTTTTACTGGCTATGTTAGTGGCCATCGGTATGCTTCGCGCCAGTGGTGTGATGGACATTCTTGTGCAATGGATAGCCAGCGCAGCAATATGGTTAGGCTTCGACCCCCGTTTCGTTGACGCATTGCCCACCGCGCTTATGAAACCTCTGAGTGGCAGTGGTGCCCGTGCGCTGATGATAGAGACAATGCAACACCACGGCGCGGATTCGTTTGCCGGTAGGTTGGCATCTGTGATGCAAGGCTCTACCGAAACTACTTTTTATGTGCTTGCCGTTTACCTGGGCGCGGTTGGCATTAAACATTCACGCTACGCCGTAGCCTGTTGTCTGGCAGCAGACTTAGCGGGTATTGTTACTGCCATTCTGGTAAGTTATTGGTTCTTTGGTTAAACCTCAGTCAGTGTGTATTCAGATACCGTTAAGGTAACAGTTGTCATGCTACACGCTCATTTTACAAAGGAGTAAATCATGCGTTTTAACATGTTGTGTGCATTGATCGTGAGTGTTGGACTTTCCACCAGTGTTTTTGCCGCCAATACCCACGAGCATCGCAGGTTAGTTAATGTGTCTGGTCAGGGGGCAGTCAGCGTTGTACCCGATGCTTTTACAGTCAGTGTTGTGCTGGAAGAACGCGGTCCTGTTGTCAGTAAGTTAAATCAGCAAATGGCAGACCGATTGGCATCAGTCGTCCAATTTTTACTGAAGTCCGGCGTAGAAGAAAAGCACATTCAGTCCATGTCAGTTAATTTAAACCCGTGGTACGAGCACACGCCGAATGGCAGACAAGACAAGGGCTTTATTCTATCCCGAGAGGTACGCGTAACCTCGACGGCGCTTCAGTCTTACGACTCATTGCTCGATGGTATTTTAGGACGCGGAGTAGACCGCATTCAGCGTTTTGAATTTATTAATTTAAATGCCGGCGAAGCCTACCAGCAGGCGCTGATTGCTGCTGTACAGGATGCAAAAGTACGAGCGGGCTTGTTAGCGCGCGAAATGGGAGTAAAATTGGGTAACGTAATTACCATTAATGAATCAGCCGGACACAGCATGCCGCCCGTTATGGCCACTATGCGAATGAAAGACGAGATGAGCAGTAGTTTGCCTGGTCAGTCAGACATAACAGCTATCGTGTCTGTGTCATTTGAGTTGATAGAAAAATATCACTAAGAGAGACAGAATTTGACTAGCAGTACCTTTTATTCACAGCTCACCGCTCAGGCCCGCAGTTTGGTAGAGGGCGAGCGGGACATGATTGCCAACATGGCTAACATCAGCGCGCTCTTGTTTAACCAGATGGACGATGTCAATTGGGCGGGTTTTTATTTGTATAAAGAAGACCAGTTGGTTTTAGGGCCGTTTCAGGGACAGCCAGCCTGCATCCGCATCCCAATGGGCAAAGGCGTCTGTGGTACGGCAGCCGCAACCAATACGGTGCAACGAATAGAAGACGTTCACCAGTTCGAAGGCCATATTGCCTGTGACGCTGCGTCAAACTCCGAAATTGTGATCCCCATTGTGGTCAATAACCAGTTAATTGGTGTGCTGGATATCGACAGCCCGAACCTGTCGCGCTTTACCGCAGAAGACGAGGCGGGTCTGTGTGAGATTGTAAGTGTCCTGAGTCGTACATTGGTATGAAGCATTTAATTGACATTCAGGTGGTGCTTGCCACCTGGCAGGACATGGAAGATGTATTTGAAGAGCCGGATGAGGCAGCTGAACGGTTAAATACCATATTGCATATGGTTTATGACCGTGCTGAAGAAGACATTTCAGTAGAGCGGCTTGAAGGTCTGCTGTCTCATACCTGGTCAATTTGGCATCAAGATGAAAATTTATTGTACGTAAATGACGATGATTTGCTTGATTGGGTTGACCATCTGCTAGCAACTTGGGATGATGCAGACAATCTCGATTAACTCATATACACGTTAATATTGATGGAATCATCACAGAAGTTTAGTAACAGTAAAGAAGTCATCGCCTTTCTGGCGGAGACATTCCCGAAATGCTTCAGCCTGGAAGGTGAAGCTCGTCCTTTAAAAATTGGTATTTTCCAGGATTTGGCCGAGCGCCTGCAGGAAGACGAACGGGTCAGTAAAACCCTGTTGCGTTCCAGTCTGCGCCATTACACCAACAGCTGGCGTTACCTTTATAGTATTAAAAAAGGTAACCACCGCGTTGACTTAGATGGTAATCAGGATGCTGCAATTGAGCAGGAGCATGAAGACCACGCTAAACAACAGCTGGAAGAAAGCAAAGCCAAAGCGGCCGAAAAACGCAAAGCGGCGGGCAAGCCACCTCGCAAAAAGCCAGACGGCAGACCAGCTGCTAAAAATGGCGGTGAACGCCAGGCGAAATCAGCGCCAGGCCGCTATAATGGAACTAAATCCAAAACAAACAGACCAACTAAAGTACCCCCAGCGAAATTAACAGACGCAGATCTTACTACCGGTACAGCAGTTACAGTGAAGCTGGGTAAAGCGCCTATGCATGCTGTAATTACCGAAGTAGCGAAAGACGGTGTTCATGTTCAACTGGATACGGGGATGGTGGTTAAAGTCAACCCAGAGGCTTTACGTCTAGCACGTTCCAAGAGGTCGTAATATGAAAGATTTACTCCGAGTTTCAGTCGCCGGTGCTATTTTAGCGCTAAGTGTAGGCGCTGGTGCCGTTACATCAGGTAATAGCGTAGAAGATTTGCCGGTTCTCCAACAGGAGCCACAGCACTCGTCTGCCGCTAAGCGAATAAGTACCTTGTTCACCCGTGAGCATTACAAGCTTATTAAACTTGATGATGCACTCTCGGAGAAAGTCTACGATCGATTTTTACGGGCTCTGGACGGCAACCGCAATGTATTTTTGCAATCAGATATTGACGGATTTGCTAAATACCGCGACGAATTTGACGATGCGTTAACTCGCGGTAACTTGCAAATCGCGTACGACATGTACAACATCAATCTGGAACGACGCGTAGAGCGCTATAAGTTTGCGCTCAAGCAACTCGATACGCCGTTTGATTTTGAAAAAGCGGGCGACAAGTTCTATTACGACCGTGAAGAAGCGCCATGGGCCACTAATATGGCGGAACTCGATGAGTTATGGCGTCAGCGTGTTAAATACGACGCGCTTAACCTGAAGCTCGCGGGCAAAGAGCCAGAAAAGATTAAAGAGTTGCTGACCAAGCGCTATGAGCGTGCCATTAAGCGTTTGAAACAAACGCAAAGCGAAGATGTGTTTCAAACCGTAATGAATTCGTTTGCACGTAGTATTGAAGCGCATACCAGTTATTTATCGCCCCGTAATGCAGACCGCTTCCAGATGGACATGAATCTGTCACTAGAAGGGATTGGTGCAGTACTACAAAGTGAAGACGATTTTACTGTCATCAAGAGCATTGTAGCCGGCGGCCCTGCCGACAAAACGAAGGCTTTGAAGCCCGAAGACAAGATCGTGGGTGTCGCTCAGGGTGATGAAGATTTTGTTGATGTTATCGGCTGGCGTTTAGACGACGTGGTTGAACTGATCAAAGGCCCAAAGGGCAGTGAAGTGCGTTTACAGGTTCAAAAAGGAACCGGCGACAGCACAGCTATCTCGGTGATCAATATTGTTCGCGACAAAATTAAACTGGAAGACCGCGCCGCCAAGTCAGAAGTGTTTGTGCCTGAGTCAGGTCCACACCAAGGCGAAAAAATTGGCGTTATCGATATACCCAGTTTCTATAACAACCTACACGTTGATGTACTTAAAGAAATCAACGCGTTAAAAGCGCAAGATGTAAAAGGCATTATTGTTGACTTGCGCGGTAATGGCGGTGGTTCGCTGTCTGAAGCGACACTGGTTTCAGGTTTGTTTATTGAGGCAGGACCGGTAGTTCAGATCCGTTATGAAGGCGGGCGCATGAGTGTGAATAAAGACACCGATGGTCGTGTTGCTTATTCCGGACCTTTAACGGTGCTGGTTGATCGTTACAGCGCTTCTGCGTCAGAGATCTTTGCCGCCGCGATGCAGGATTACAATCGCGCTTTGATCATTGGCGAACAAACATTCGGTAAGGGTACGGTTCAGCAGCACAAAGGGTTAGGGCGTATCTACGATTTATACGAAAACCCGCTGGGCAGTGTGCAATATACCATTGCTAAGTTCTATCGTATCAATGGCGGCAGTACGCAGCACAAAGGTGTTGTGCCTGATATTTTGTTCCCTTCTCCAATAGATCCGGCAGAGTGGGGCGAAAGTCAGGAAGAAAACGCATTGCCGTGGGATAGCATTAAACGGGCTAACTACACCACGTTTGGTGACTCTCAATCTGCCGTAGACATACTGGCAGCAAAACACAATGCGCGCATCTTACAGGATCCTGAATTTACGTATATTCAGCAAGACATTGAAGAATATCGTAAAAATAAAGACAAAGCGTTTATTTCCCTGGTTGAATCAGAACGTTTGGCTGAGAAGCAGAAAAACGAAGCTGAAGCGCTGACGCGTGCAAACGAGCGTCTGTTGCGATTGGGTTTACCCAATGTAGAAAACCTTGATGACCTGCCAGAGGCTTTGGATGACATCGACCCCTATTTGTCAGAAGCGGCCAACATCACCCTGGACATGGTGGAGACAGGTAAGTACGCATTTAAACAAGGGTAATATCAGAAATACCGAAAGGGCTGGCGTTTGCCAGCCCTTTTTCATTCAAAAAGCAGTGTTGAAAAATACAACAACAAAATAAAATCATTATTAAAACAATAATAAAGGGAACAATATGGCGATTCGCGGTGAGTTTTCTTCCCGTATCGGGTTTATCCTGGCGGCAGCGGGGTCAGCAGTTGGACTGGGTAACATCTGGGGGTTTCCAACCCAGGTAGCCAGTAATGGTGGAGCGGCTTTTGTACTGGTCTATTTATTGTTAGCGTTTGCGCTGGCATATCCGGTACTCATGGCAGAACTGATCATTGGTCGGGCTCACAGGGCTAACATGGTCGACTCGCTTGGACAGATCACGTCAAATCCATTGGGCCGACTGACGGGTTTGTGGGGCTGTATAACCGTATCGCTGATACTGGCTTTCTACGCCATTGTCGGCGGCTGGATGATTGCTTATTTTGGAGAGTCGGTCACACGCCCGGTTGTTGCACAGGCTGTCAGTGATTGGTTTGTGAGCTATTCTATTAGCAGCAATCTGATTTTTTGTGCGCTATTCCTCAGTTTGACATCGTATATCGTACTCGGTGGCGTAAAAGCCGGTATCGAGCGGTGGTCTGTGCGATTAATGCCAACCTTGTTTATATTAATGGGCTTACTGATTGTTTATGTCAGTTTTCAACCTGGCGCAAGTGAAGGCTGGGCGGCTTATCTGGTACCCGACTTTACCCGCGTATTGAATCCGGATCTGCTCATTGATGCCATGGGGCAGGCGTTCTTTTCCATGTCTCTGGGTGTAGGTACTATGCTGGTCTACGGCTCCTACATGAGCAAAAAGGAAGACCTGCCAAGTATTGGTGCCTGGGTGGCATTAGTGGATATCGGTGTCGCTATCATCGCCGGTATGTTAATTATCCCTGCTATGTATGTGGCGCTGAACAACGGTGTCCAGATTTTCTCGGAATCGGGGGATTTAATCGCAGGTGATCAGTTAATTTTCACCGTGTTACCTGCATTATTTAAAACCATTGGTCCGATAGGCTTATTGGTGTCCGTGGTGTTCTTTGCACTTATGGTGATTGCCGCTTTAACCAGTTCAATTTCAATGCTGGAAGTGCCGGTGGCTTATTTATCTGAAAGCCGGAATATGCCGCGTAAACGCGCGGTGTGGATTGTAACCACCACCATTTTCCTGCTTAGCGCGATTATTATTCTCAATTTCTCCACGCTTTTCGGCTTCGTTATTGCGTTAACGACGAAGTACAGTCAGCCGTTGTTAGGCTTTGCATTGTGTATTTTTGCCGGCTGGGTGTGGAAGCGAAATGAAATTCTGGCTGAACTAAAGGCTAGCGCCCCCGATATGGAACAGCGCCTGTTTTGGAAAATTTGGCCTTGGTATGTAAAGTTTGTGTGTCCGGTTGTCATTCTTGTGATGTTTTATCGGTCGGTGATGTAAGGAATAGTCATGACGTCTCAACAAGAAATTAAACAACCCAGCTTACTGGATGCGTTAATCCCGATTGTCTCACTCGTACTAATGATGGGAACCGCGGTGTATTTGTTTTCTGACAATTCATCGTTCGGGCCCAACCAGATAGCCTTGTTAATTGGTACCGGTTTAGCGGCAATCATAGGCATGAAAAACGGCCACCGCTGGAAAGATATTGAAGCGGGCATTATTCAGGGCATTTCAGTCTCCCTGGGTGCTTGCCTGATATTACTCGCTGTGGGTTCATTAATTGGTACCTGGATGCTTGCCGGCACTGTGCCTACACTGATTTATTACGGCCTTGAACTACTTAATCCGTCTATGTTTTACGCGGCCAGCTGTTTAATTTGTGCGGTAGTGGCTATGAGTATCGGCAGTTCCTGGACAACCGCTGCGACCGTTGGTGTAGCGCTGATGGGTGTAGCCGCGGGTATGGACATGTCAGCAGCAATCACTGCAGGGGCAGTGGTCTCTGGTGCCTATTTTGGTGACAAGATTTCACCGCTTTCAGAAACAACCAATTTGGCACCTGCGGTTGCCGGCGTAGATCTGTTTGAACACATCCGCTACATGCTATGGACAACGATCCCCAGCTTTATCATTGCGCTTATTCTGTTTGTTATTCTGGGTTTTAGCGCTTCTACAGAACAGTCAGCGGCGAAGATTCAGGAAATGCAGTTGCTGTTGGAAAATACCTTTAATCTGAATCTATTCATGCTTGTGCCCCTTGTTGTGTTGCTAACGCTTGCTGTGCGCAAGATGCCCGCTTTTCCGGCGGTGGCAATTGGTGCATTATTAGGCGGCGCCTGGGCCATTATTTTTCAATCCGATGTTGTACTGGGTATGAAAGACGGTGCAGACTCCAATGTAGTGGGCACCGTTAAAGTAGTGTGGACCGCCTTGTTCGATGGTGTCAGCTTTGACACAGGTGATGGCACGCTGGACAGCCTGCTTAGCCGTGGTGGTATGTCTTCAATGCTCAACACCATTTGGTTAATTATTTGCGCCATGTCATTTGGTGCAGTACTGGAGCGAGTAGGGCTGCTCAATCGTGCGGTGAGTGCTATTTTACATGGTGCCAAAACCGCAGGTGCAATGGTAACCCGAACCATTTTTACCTGTATCGGTACTAACCTGATTACAGCAGACCAGTACATGGCAATCGTTATGCCTGGGCGCATGTACAAGCAGGAGTTCGAGAAACGTGGCTTAAATCAATTGAATTTATCCCGCAGCCTGGAAGACGGCGGCACCTTAACATCGCCACTCATTCCGTGGAACACCTGTGGTGCCTACATGCATGGCGTGTTAATGGTACATCCGTTTGAATACATCTTTTACGCGTTCTTCAACGTAATTAACCCAATTCTGGCTATGATTTACGCGTATTTTGGTATCAAGATTTTGCGTATCACACCACCCGAGTCCGTGGTTGAATCTTCCGTTTCTTCTGCAAAATAATTTAGTAAAGGAGAGTGTATGACATTACTGGCTAAACGCCGAGCCGACTATCGCGCGCCGGCATTCACAATCAGCGATATTGATTTGAATGTAACATTGCATCCAACGGCAACACGGGTAGTTAGCAGCCTCCGGGTATCACGACAGGGTGAACACACCGAGTCGTTGGTACTGGACGGCGAGCATTTAACATTAGTGTCCATACTCCTCGACGGCAAGCCGTTCAGTGACTACGCAAAAACCGACACAGGTTTAACGCTGGCAAATGTGCCCGATGATTTTAACCTTACCATTGAGACGGTTATTAACCCTGAAGCTAACAAAGCATTGGAAGGGCTGTATTTATCGAATGGAGTTTATTGCACCCAGTGTGAAGCTGAAGGGTTTCGGCGTATTACCTATTACCTCGACCGCCCCGATGTACTGGCTAGATTTACTTGTACGATAACAGGCGATAAAGCCACATTACCGACCATGTTGGCCAATGGTAATCCTATTGCCCGCGGTGAAAACAGCGATGGTACGCATTGGGTTACCTGGGAAGATCCATATCCAAAACCCGCGTACCTGTTTGCATTGGTTGCCGGTAGCTTTGACCAGCTTTCAGATACGTTTATTACAGCGAGCGGTAAATCTGTTGCGCTTGAATTATATGTAGATAAAGGCAAGCGAGACCGTGGTGTGTTTGCCCTTGAAGCGCTTAAGCGTTCCATGAAATGGGACGAAGAAGTATTCGGGTTGGAGTACGATCTGGATATTTACATGATTGTGGCCGTTGACTTTTTCAACATGGGCGCGATGGAAAACAAAGGCCTGAATGTATTTAACAGTAAATTCGTACTGGCCGATCAGGAAAGCGCCACGGATGAAGACTTCTTCAATGTAGAATCGGTGATTGCGCATGAGTATTTCCACAACTGGACAGGTAACCGTGTTACCTGCCGTGATTGGTTCCAGTTGAGCCTGAAAGAAGGGTTAACCGTTTTTCGCGATCAACAGTTTAGCTCTGATATGAGTTCGCCATTGAGTAACCGCATAAAACAGGTTCGGGTAATGCGTGAACACCAGTTCGCTGAAGATGCCAGTGCCATGAGTCACCCAATTCGTCCTGATGAAGTTATTGAGATGAATAACTTCTACACTGTGACGGTGTATGACAAAGGGGCTGAAGTGATCCGCATGATGCATACCTTGTTGGGTGCAGAGGGCTTCAGAGCTGGGATGGATGAATATTTCCGTCGCCATGACGGCCAGGCCGTTACCTGTGATGACTTTGTGTCTGCCATGCAGTCGGCGACGGATATCGATTTAACACATTTTTCTCTATGGTACAGCCAGTCAGGCACACCAACTGTGTCGGTTAAACGCGATGTTAAGCCCGGCGGCGAGGTTACCGTAACCCTTAAGCAACATACCCCGCCAACAGCGGATCAGGCGACAAAGCAAGCATTGTATATTCCGTTACAAATTGAATTTATCAATGAGCGTGGCGAGCACGTTTTGCCGGACACACCTATGTATCGCGATAATCTGTGTATTCTTGCCAAACCGGCTGTTACGTTAACGTTCACTGGCAAGGGTCGTCAGATTACGCCTGTTGCTTTGGGTAATTTTTCTGCGCCTGCAAAACTGCAATCTGATCTTACTCCGGAAGAGTACCTGCATGCATTCCGTTTTGCAGACGATGCGTTTTCTCGTTGGGACGCAATTCAGCAACTGTACAATTGGGCAATAGAGCAGTACTACACGAATCAACCGGAAAATGTCGGTCCCACAATCTGGCAAGGGCTGGTGTCAGCGGTGGACGCTGAGCAACAAAACCCGGAGTTATTAGCTGAATGTCTGGTTGTGCCGAGTTTTGAATCATTAATTCAAACACGAACTGACATTGATGTGCATGCTCTCTACAACGCCAGAGAGGCGTTTGTTGGTGATTTATCTGACAAGCTAGCGGGTATTTTGAACACTGTATATGAGCAAAACCAGACAGGCGATTATGCATATTCTGTAGAGCAGGTAAGTGCACGTCGCTGTAAAAATACGGTGTTGACTCTACTGGCTCGTCAACAAGACAGTGCCTCGTTAATTCGCGAACAATTTACTCAATCAGACAATATGTCAGACTCTTTGGGTGCCCTAAAAGCTGCGCAAATTCAGGATCTAAAGCTGTTTAGTGAATTAATGCAACAGTTCGAGCAGCGTTGGCATAACGATCCACTGGTACTCGACAAGTGGTTTGGTTTGCATGCGACTTGCCCGCGAGACGATATACTGGCACAGCTTACGCTGCTGCGTCAGCATCCTCAATTCAGTCAGCAGAACCCCAACCGGGTGCGCGCCGTAGTAGGGAGCTTTGCTTTCTACAATACCACCGGTTTTCACGCCGATGATGGTTCTGGCTATCAGTTTTTGACTGATTATCTGATAGAACTTGATACCACCAATCCTCAGGTTGCGTCCCGATTAGTAACGCCATTAACGCAATGGCAGCACTATAATGGAGAACGACAAGCGCTCATGAAGCGCCAGTTATCCAGATTGTTAGATAACAAGAATCTGAGCAATGATTTGTATGAAAAAGTCAGCAAGGCATTGAGCTTTGGTCACAATGACTAATAAAGACACCATCTACTTTTTTACTCTGAACGAACCCTATTCATCTTGCCAGGCCCTTTATAGTGGCCTGGTTCCCCATGCTGTGTTAACCGCAGAAAATGGCGCAAGGGTTCAGGTGCCCGCAGGAAGAGTACGGCAGTTCATTGATAGTCGTGGTTTATGTGGCAGATTCAGGCTAATTATAACGAAAGAAAATAAAATCAAATCTTTCGAGCGAATTCGCTAACTCTGTACTATAACTATCAATCAGTTATTTATAATAATTCGGTTTAAATTCAGGACGTTCACTAACTCAATTTAATGATGTTTACGGCATTTTCCCAACTGGTACGATTAGTTCTTGCTATCCGTGTGAAATGATGTAATCATTTTGTTAAATAAACCGATGTGTGTCGTTTTATCAGCAGCTTACTGCTGAATCAGGAGTATAAAAATTATGATAACCAGGCCTAGCGCATTCAAAAAATCGCCTATCGCAGCTGGACTACTTGCCCTATTTGGCGCCGCAGCGCTGCCGGCAGGTGCTGCCTCTTGGGATGTAGGTGATGTGTCGATATCACTCGACTCAAACTTTACACTGGCTACCAGTATTCGCGTGGAAGATCGTGACTACAGCCTTATTGGTAACAGCAACCATCCTCAGTTCAATTGGTCTGGTTACAACGCAGCGACCAATGTCATCTACCCAAGCGGCGACGTATGGGCATTGGCAAACGGAAGTTATTCAAGCAACGGTGATTTGGGCAACCTGGCTCACGATCCCGGCGAAGCCTTTTCAACGCAAGTGTCTGGTAACCATGAATTAGATATTCGTTACGGCGACATTGGTTTCTTTGCTCGCGGTTTCTGGTTTTATGATTTCGAACAGATGGACGGCGACCGTCCTTGGGACAATCCTATCACCGGTCAGCAAACAGAATTGTGTGACGACCCCAGAGCCAAAGAGCTGCTTTGTGCAGATGTTCGTTTACTCGACGCCTTCTTCTATGGCGATTGGTGGGTGGGTGATAAGCCACTAACCGTTCGCGTTGGTCAGCAGGTTATCAGCTGGGGTGAAAGTACATTCATCCAACATGGTATCAACACCACAAACCCGGTAGACGTGACTCGCGCCCGTACGCCAGGCGCTGAGTTAAAAGAAGTCTTTATTCCGGTTGGTATGGTTTACGCCTCATTGGGTATTACCGACAACCTGAGTATTTCAGGTTACTATCAATATGAATGGGAACGCAGCTGGTTACCTGTTGCTGGCAGCTACTTTGCAACAAACGACTTTGCGGGCGAGGGCGGTCAGGCGAATAATGTTCAGCTAGGCTTTACCGGCAACCCGGACATTGACCTTGACTTCCTGTTAGCGTCACTCAATGGTCTGGGCGATGCACTGCGTGCTGGTGCTGATGCTTCGCAAATCAGTCAGGCTTACCTGGCATATCCTACTAAAGTGGCTTTGCGTGGTTACAGCGATCAGGCCCATGTTGATGCCGACGACCAGGGTCAGTACGGTCTTCGCGTTACCTATTTCGCAGAAGAATTAAATGAAACTGAGTTCAGTTTCTACCACATTAATTATCACAGCCAGCGTCCTTTGATTTCCGGTGAAACGTCTAACTTCACGGCCGCAGGCATTGGTGCCGACATGGCATTCTTGGCGACCAATAATATCACTCGTGACAACGTCACAGAGCTGCAGGCGTTTACCGAAGCTAAGTTCTACTACCCTGAAGACATCAAGCTGTACGGCATGAGCTTTAACACCAACATTGGCACCACGGCGTTTGCCGGTGAGTTCGCTTACCGCCAGGATGAGCCTCTGCAAATCGATGACGTTGAATTGTTGTATATGGGTATGCCAGAGCAGTTAGCAAACGCTGGATTGCGCCCTGACTTAGGTGGCATTTCGCAGTTGAACAATATCGGCCGCGCTGTTGGTCCTGGCGAGACTGCCGAAGGTTATGTGTTCTCTGATACATGGCAGGCGCAGTTTACGTTGTCTCACGTATTTGGTCCGGCATTTGGTACCGACAACTTTATCCTACTGGGTGAAGCGGGCTACGTTAACATTGTTGACTTCCCGGACCCATCAGTAGTTCGCCTGAACGCACCGGGTACTGCACGTACACCGTCACTGGAGCCAACAGAAACCGGCAATCCGCGCACAGGCTTGCACACAGGTTTGTCAAACGGTCCGGAAACTAACCCGTTTGCAACTGACGATGCATGGGGCTACCGTTTACTGGCTGTTGCTGATTTCAACAACATTTTCGCTGGTGTAAATTTACGTACTCGTGCGACGTTCTCGCATGATGTAGAAGGTACTACGCCTGATCCGCTGTTCTTGTTCACGGAAGATGTTAAGTCAGCCAATATATCATTCACGTTTGATTACTTGAGCCGTTGGTCTGCAACCGCGTCTTACAGCAGCTTCTGGGGTGGCATTGGTACCACTAACGCGCTGTCAGACCGTGACTTCATCTCGTTCAACATCAAGTACGCAATTTAACAGAGAGTAGTATTGTTATGATGAAAAAGATTGGATTTATTGCTGCTGCGTTAACTGTCGCGTTATCTGCAGCACCAGTTCAAGCAAAAGTTAGCAGCGCCGATGCTGCAAAGTTAGGTACCGAGTTAACGCCACTGGGTGGCGAGAAAGCGGGTAACGCTGATGGCTCTATTCCAGCCTGGAACGGCGGATTAACATCAGCACCTGCGGGTTACACAGAGGGTGATTTTCACCCTGACCCGTATGCTGGTGAAGCACCACTGTTCACGATTACTGGTGCTAACTATAAAGAACATGCCGAGTTTTTGTCTGACGGCCTGATTAAAATGTTCGAGACTTACCCTGACTCGTTCAAACTGCCTGTGTACAAAACGCATCGTTCAGCGTCTAACCCACAGTTTGTTTATGACGCAACCAAAGCAAATGCGACTCGTGCCGAGTTGTTGGATGGTGGTAACGGTATGTCAGGTGCCGCAGTAGGTATTCCATTCCCCATTCCGGCCAACGGTCTTGAAGCGATCTGGAACCACATTGCACGCTATCGTGGCCAGGCTGTTCAGCGTAACGGTGGTCAGGCAGCAGTAACCGCTGGCGGTGACTACAACGTAATCGGTTTTGATGAACAGCTACTGATTCAATACTCTCAGGAAAATGCTACGCCTGAAACGCTGCTTGAAAACAACGTATTGTTTATGTTTAAGCAAAAAGTTACTAAGCCGGCGCGTCTGGCTGGTACTGCGTTGCTGGTTCACGAAACACTGGACCAAATTAAGGAGCCTCGTAAGGCATGGACCTATAACACCGGTCAGCGCCGTGTACGTTTGGCACCAAACATTGCCTACGATACGCCAGGAACGGCGGCAGATGGCCTGCGTACTACCGATGACTTCGATATGTTTAATGGTTCTCCAAACCGTTATAACTGGGAGTTAAAGGGTAAGAAAGAAATGTACGTTGCTTATAACAACTACAAGTTGCACAGCAATACCGCAACATACAGCGATATTCTGAAGCCAAATCACGTAAATCCGGATCTTACCCGTTGGGAAAAGCACCGTGTTTGGGTGGTAGAAGCGACGTTGAAAGACGAGTTCCGTCACATTTATCAGAAACGGGTATTCTTTATCGACGAAGACAGCTGGCAAATTCAGTTGGCCGACATGTATGACAACCGTGGTGAGTTGTATCGTGTTGCAGTGGCATACGGCGTTAACTACTACGAAGTTCCTACACATTGGTCTACGCTGGACGTATACCACGACCTGAACTCTCGTCGTTACCTGGCGATTGGCCTGGACAACGAAGAACAGATGTATGATTTCTCTGTTCGTCCAAGAGAAGCGGAGTTTACTCCTCAGGCACTGCGTCGCGAAGGTACGCGATAAGTAATTTATGCGGGCACATTCATTGTGCCCGTTTGTTCGAATGAGGTAGTCAGTGTGAGCTTGCTACCTCATTGTTTTAATAAACCGATACACATTACTGTGTATCATAATCAGCAACTCATCACTAACAATTATAAGCCCTGTGTTTCAATGGGTAATCGTGTTGCTTACACAGCAGTAACATGCCTTCAGCGCGTGTACTTTATCCGGAGGTTTAAACCTTTAATGCACAAATTGATTTCTTCCGTGCTACTTCTCGTTTTTTCTTTGGTTTGTCAGGCAGAGCAAGCATACCAGGCACCTTTGGTGCGAGAGTCACTATTATTAGATATTGATACCGGCGCTTTCACTGTGGCGGTGGGAGAACGTGGTCATATTCTGCTCAAGCAAGGTGAAGAGGACTTCACTCAACTTGAGGTGCCGACCCAGGCAACCCTGACCGCAGTAACGATTGTTGGCGACAATATATGGGCTGCAGGTCATGACGCCATTATTATTCATTCTCCCGACCGTGGACAGAGTTGGGAAATTCAGCACAATGCGCCGGAATTAGAACGTCCTTTCCTTGATATTGTTTTCTTTGATGAGCAGCAAGGCCTGGCCATTGGCGCTTATGGCTTGTTTTATCAAACCAGTAACGGCGGAGAAAGTTGGGAATCGGTTAGACATGCGTCTTTTTTGAATCCTTATGATCGCGAATACCTCGAAGAAATTCGCAAGGAAGACGAAGACTTCTATCAACAGGAACTGGAGTCTATCTTACCGCACCTCAACAGAGTCAGCGTGGCAAGCGACAACACATTGTATCTGGCAGGCGAAGCGGGTTTGCTTGCAGTAAGTACCGATTTAGGCCAGAGCTGGGAACGCTTTGACATTGAGTATACGGGCTCGTTTTTCGATATAAAAATGCTGGCAGACGGCTCATTAGTAGCTGCGGGTTTGCGAGGCAATATTTTTGTAATGCAGCAAGACGAGCAGTGGATGTATCTGTCTACGTGCAATACGGCTACGCTCAACTCCATTATCGAAACACAACAAGGGGTGGTGTTTATTGGCAACAACGGCGTTGTTGTTAATGCGACTTTACCGCTTTCTGTGAGTGACTATGACCCTTACGCTTCAACGTCAAGCTGCGCGGTAGCAGACGGCGTGGCTGTAACGACGACAGAAAGCAAGTCTGCATTATTGAATGCAGCGACCGTGCAGGGGGAAACCCTGGTAACCGCCGCCGATGGCATCTATTCACTTTCTTTGGATTAAATCAGTTATATGTCTTCATTTAGTCAATTTTCGGAAAGGTTGATTTTCAATAACCGGGCAGTGGTGATCATGCTGTTCGTGTTTGCTACGTTGGTACTGGCATTCCAGGCTTCTCGTATGAAGCTGGATGCTGGCTTTGAAAAGAACATTCCTCTTAATCACGAATACATGCAAACCTACATGGCACACCGCAAGGATTTTGGTGGAGCTAACAATGTTTTAGTTGCCGTGTGTGATCGCGACAGTGATATTTTTAACAAGCCTTTCTTTGATACGCTGAAAAACGTCCATGATGAGCTGTTTTTTATCAACGGCGTTAACCGCTCGTTGGTTGTATCCCTCTATTCACCATCAACTCGCTTTACCGAAATTGTTGAAGGTGGTTTTGCGGGCGGTCCGGTCATTCCAGCCGACTTCAACTCATCGAACCCCAAAGCGTTAGACACCGTTGCTGCCAACATTGAAAAGGCCAAAATTGTGGGTCGTCAGGTGTCAAATAATTACCGTTGTGCCATGGTCACAGCGCAGTTACTTGAGCTGGATCCTGAAACCGGTGAGCAGTTGAACACTCTTGCGTTAGCGCAGGAGCTGGAAGACAAGCTTCGTGGACAGTTTGAAAACGACGATGTCAGCATTCACATCATCGGCTTTGCTAAGATGATTGGTGATGTAGCGACCGGTGCAAAATCTGTCGTGTTGTTTTTCGCTATTGCCATCGTCATCACCGCACTCATGGTGTACTTCTTCTCTCGTAATATCATGCTTACTATTTTGCCTATTGCCTGCTCAGTGATTGCAGTCATTTGGCAGATGGGCTTGTTGACCTCACTGGGCTTTGGTCTGGATCCCATGTCAATCCTAGTGCCGTTCTTGGTCTTTGCGATTGGGGTGAGCCACGGCGTACAAATGATCAATGCGGTCGAAAAGAACATTGTTAAAGGTAACAACGCGAAACAAGCCGCTATGGCCGCGTTTCGAGCGCTGCTAATTCCTGGCGGTATTGCGCTCCTGTCAGATACAGTTGGCTTCCTGACCTTACTGGTCATTGATATTGGTATCATTCGTGAACTGGCTATTACAGCGAGTCTGGGTGTGGCTGTTATCATTCTGACCAACCTTATTCTGCTGCCTGTTCTGATGAGCTACATACGCTTCCCAGAACATTATCTCGACCAATTTGCGGGTAAAGAAGCTAAATCAGAAGGCATGTGGCATGTGCTGGATGTGTGCACTAAAAAAGGCACCGCAATTGTAATAGTGCTGGTGACGGCAATACTGTTTGCAATTGGATTCGTACAGTCTAAACAAATGCAAATCGGTGATATCCAGGCCGGTGCTGCGGTTCTGCACGAAGACTCTCGTTACAATCAGGATACCGCCTTGATTACGGACCGCTTTGAGGTCACGGTAGATTACATTTCTGTGTTGGTTGAAACCACACCAGAAGCCTGTACGTCATACGACGTAATGCGCGCAATTGACGATTTCCAGTGGAAAATGACCAACGTACCCGGTGTACAGTCGGCTGTTTCACTCGCATCTATCGCTAAAGTGATAAATGCGGGCTACAACGAAGGAAATCCAAAATGGCAGGTACTGCCGCGTAACCAACAAACATTGGTGCAGGCTATTTCCCGTGTGCCAACCTCATCTGGTTTATTAAACGGTAACTGCTCTGTGATGCCGATCATCCTGTTTATGGAAGATCACAAAGCGCAAACTATTACTCGTGTCGTCGATGCGGTAAAAGCGTTCCGTGAAGAATATCAGACCGACGATATGAAGTTCAGTCTGGCTTCTGGTCCGGTAGGTGTTATGGCAGCAACCAACGAAGCAGTGCAGGCTGCGCAAACGCCAATGATGGTGTATGTGTTCGGCGCGGTGATTATTTTGTGTTTGTTGAGTTTCCGTTCGTTGCGCTCAACCATTGCTGTGGTATTGCCGCTTTATGTGGTATCCGTGCTGGCTCAAGCGCTTATGACTTATCTCAACATTGGCTTAACCGTTTATACACTGCCAGTTATCGCACTGGGCGTGGGAATTGGTGTCGACTATGGTATTTATATCCTGTCGACAATGAGCATACTGATCAAACAGGGCATGTCAGTCAATCAGGCATACCTGGAAGCGCTTAAAGAGCGGGGCAGCGCGGTATTATTTACCGGTGTTACCCTGGCAATAGGCGTGAGCACCTGGGTATTTTCAACACTGAAATTCCAGGTAGACATGGGCATTCTGCTTACCTTTATGTTCCTGGTGAATATGATCGGTGCCATTGTTGTACTACCGGCATTGGCGCGACTTCTCTGGTTCAACCGCACCAATGACTAGCAAAAAACTTTTTTTCGCATAAGTAACCAAAAAAGGAGCCATTAAGGCTCCTTTTTATTTGCATTATCTGCATAGTTATCCAAAATGTAAAAAAGATGTAAAACAAGCGCTTTTATTTCTTCGGTTATTTAGCGAAAATATGCTTGTACATTCTATACTTAAACAAAAATACTCTATAGGTAGGCACATGACAGTCAGCTCTCAGCGCTATTCAGTTTTGCTTGAGAACGTTTTTTCGTTAATCGACAAGAAAGTTGATAACCAAAATCGAACGTTAATTACCACGTTCGGACGACATTTATTCAAAAACATTCCACTGGACGACCTTGAACATCGCAACGACAGCGATTTATACGGCGCCACGTTAAGTTTGTGGAATGCGTTTGCTGATTACGACGGCAAGCGTCCTTATGTGCGTGTATTCAACCCGGAAATCGACAAACACGGTTGGAAATCGAGTCACACTATCGTCGAAATGATCATTCGGGATTTGCCATTCCTAGTTGACTCTATTCGCATGGCTTTGAATCGCCTTGGCATCACTGCGCATATGCTGATCCACAGTCCAATGAACATCGACCGTGACGATAAAAATAAGATAGTAAAATTCGGTGACGGTAACAGTGCAACGACGTCACGCGAAACCGTTGTTTTTATTGAAGTAGACCGCCAAACCAGCAAAGCGGATATCGATACGCTCACCAAAGAGCTGTTTTCAACACTGGATGAAGTATCTCTGGCTGTTGCTGACTGGCAAATGATGCGCGATAAACTGGCTGAAATCACTGCTAAAGTAAAGAAAGCTAAATTACCCATCGAGAAAGATCGCAAAGACATTACAACGCGTTTTCTTGAGTGGATGAACGACCATAACTTCACGTTGATGGGGTATCGCCATTACCGGGTGAATGCTATTGAAGGCGATCACCAGTGGCTTCCCGACAATGATACCAGCCTGGGGTTAATGAAAAACTCAGTAAGTGACAGACCGCGACTACTGTCGGCGTTGCCCGCCAGCGCTCGTCAGGCTGCACTCAGCCAGCAGGTCCTTCTGCTGACTAAAACCAATTCACGTTCACGGGTACATCGCCCGGCTTATATGGATTACGTTGGAATAAAAGAATTCAACAGCAAAGGGCAGGTTATCGGAGAGCATCGATTCCTGGGGCTTTATTCGGCTAACTTCTACAACAGCAGTACCCGCGACATCCCCTTGCTGTCAGACAAGATTCGCCGTATTTGTGAGCTGTCTGAATTCGACCCGCAAACCCATGCATTTAAAGCGTTCAACAACATTGTTGAGACTTATCCTCGTGATGAGTTATTGCAGACGCCTGAAGAAGATATGGCGGAAATCGTCCGCGGTATTTTTCAGATGCAGGAACGCGGCATTACCCGTCTGTTTGTTCGCAAAGACACCTTTGGTCGTTTCTTTTCCTGTATGGTGTACGTACCAAGAGAGCGTTATAACACCCAGTTGCGGAAAGAGACGCAAGCGCTACTCAAGCATTCATTTGGTGCTACCGGTGAAGTCGAATTCACCACGTTTTTCTCTGAATCTGTGTATGCAAGAACGCACTATATCGCTCGGGTCGAAGACAACAATGCGGAATTTGATGTGAAGGAAATCGAACAGAATATCATTGAGCTGACCAAAACCTGGAACGACCGGTTGTCGTCAGCCCTGTCTTCAGCCTATGGCGAAGCAACGGCAAAATCCCTTGAACGCAACTATGTCAATGCGTTCTCACGCTCGTATACAGAGCATAACTTACCGACTGCAGCTCTGGTAGATATCGAAAAACTCGAGCAGTTATCAGAAGACGCCAACATGGGTATGTTGTTCTACCGCCCACAGGAAGAACAGTCTGACAGTCAGATCGTGAAGCTGAAGCTGTTTCATTTGCATGAACCCATTCACTTGTCTGACGTGTTACCGATTTTGGAGAACTTTGGTCTGCGCGTTATCGACGAAAGCCCTTACAAAATAAACTGTGCAGACGGCAAAGTTAAGTGGGTGATGGATTTCACCATGCTTCACAAAAGCGGTAATGATTTAGACATGGAAAAAGCCCAGGCGCTATTCCAGGATGCATTTGCCAAGGTATGGTACAACCAACTGGAAGACGATGGTTTTAACCGCCTGGTATTAAGCGCTGAGCTTACCGGCCGCAATGTCACTATTCTGCGCGCGTTTGCAAAGTACATGCGCCAGACAGGCAGCAGTTTCAGCCGTGATTACATTGCCAACACCTTGTCGAATTACCCGCAAATTGCCGGCTTGTTGATCAGTTATTTTGATGAGATCTTTAATCCTGCCCGTAAGTCTCGCAAGAAGCGTTTGGAGACCCTGGTTAACAAGATTAACGAAGCGTTGGATAAAGTGAGTAACCTGGATGACGACCGGATTATTCGTCGTTATCTGGACATGATCGACGCCACGCTGCGTACTAACTTTTATCAGAAAGCAGAAGACGGCAGCGAAAAGCCTTATATCTCGTTCAAGCTCATGCCGGAAAACATTCCGGAGATGCCGTTACCGCTGCCGAAATATGAAATCTTTGTATACAGCCCTAAAGTGGAAGGTGTTCACCTGCGTGGTGGACGCGTTGCGCGTGGCGGTTTGCGCTGGTCAGATCGCCAGGAAGATTTCAGAACGGAAATCCTGGGCCTGGTAAAAGCACAAAAAGTAAAAAATACCGTGATTGTGCCGGTTGGCGCCAAAGGTGGCTTCGTTTGTAAACAGCTGCCAAGTGGCGCGAGCCGTCAGGAAATCTTCGAAGAAGGCAAGGCCTGCTACCGGACCTTCATTCGCAGCTTACTGGATATCACAGATAACATTGTAAATGGTGAAATCGTACCACCTAAAGATGTGGTCCGTCTCGATGAAGACGACCCTTATTTAGTTGTGGCGGCAGACAAAGGCACAGCGACATTTTCTGACATTGCCAACGGCATTTCAGAAGAATACAACTTCTGGCTGGGTGATGCGTTTGCATCTGGTGGCAGCGTCGGTTACGACCATAAGAAAATGGGGATCACGGCACGTGGTGCCTGGGAATCAGTTAAGCGTCACTTCAGAGAGATCGGAATCGACTGTCAAACTACGGATTTCACATGTGTGGGGATTGGTGATATGGCAGGTGACGTATTCGGTAATGGTATGCTGTTGTCTGAACACACGCGCCTGATATCGGCCTTTAACCACCTGCATATTTTCTTCGACCCTGATCCGGATGCGGCTAAAACTTACAAAGAGCGCAAGCGTTTGTTTGAAAACCCAAGCCTGTCCTGGGAAGATTACGACAAATCATTGATTTCTAAAGGCGGTGGTATATTTAGCCGTTCTGCGAAGTCAATAACACTCACGCCTGAGATGAAGACCTGGCTGGGTACGCGTCAGAACACCATGACGCCTAACGAGCTTATTCACAACATCCTTAAAATGCCGGTCGATTTGATTTGGAATGGCGGTATCGGCACTTATGTGAAAAGCAAGAAAGAAAGCCACAGTGATGTGGGCGATCGCGCCAATGATTCACTGCGTGTAAATGGACAGGATATCAAAGCCAAAATCGTGGGTGAGGGCGGTAACCTGGGCCTCACTCAATTGGGTCGAATGGAATACGCGGCTAATGGCGGTCGCGTGAACACCGACTTTATCGACAACGTCGGTGGTGTGGACTGCTCAGATAACGAAGTTAACATTAAGATCCTGTTGAACCAGTTGGTAAGCAATGGCGATCTGACAGTGAAACAGCGTAACAATTTGCTGTATGACATGACTGACGACGTTGCTACGATTGTACTGCAGGATTGTTACCGACAGACACAGGCAATTTCAATCAGTGAACGTACCGGCGTCTCTTCAATAAAAGAACAGCTGCGTTTCATTCACGGCTTGGAACGCGATGGCGCTTTAAATCGCGAGTTGGAATTTATTCCTACTGATGATGAGATCTCTGATCGCGCTGCATCAGATCGCGGCTTAACCCGCCCGGAGCTGAGTGTGTTAACCGCCTACGGTAAAATGGTACTGAAGGACCAGCTTAACATTCCGGCCTTAACTGATAATGCCTACCATGGAAAGCTGTTAATCAGTGCGTTCCCGCAGGAACTTCGTGAGCGCTTTGCTGAGCAAATGCAGCAGCACCCACTGAGAGCAGAAATTATCGCCACCAAGTTAACCAACAACATGGTGAACGATATGGGACACAACTTTGTGTACCGTATGCAGGAAGAAACCGGGGCCGATATCGTAGAGATCACCAACGCTTACAGTGTTGTAAAAGGTGTATTTGGTATCGGCGAGTTGTGGGAAGCCATTGAAGACCTTGACAACAAAATCGATGCTGATGCGCAGCTTTCCATGCTGGAAAGTGCCAGACGATTAATGCGTCGCGGTACACGCTGGTATATTCGTCATGGCGATACCAGTGCAGACATAGAACAGTCTATTCTGAAATATCAGCCAGCGGTTGATGACTTGTGTAATAACTTGTCTAACTATTTGGTGAAATCAGAAATCAAACAGCTGGAAGACGCCACTGCAAAATGGATCGACAAAGGTGTACCACAGGACATCGCTAGCAGAGTAGCTGCATTCAGTAACGTATTTAGTGCACTGGACTTAACCCAAATCGTTGAGCAGGACAGTCACAATATTGATGTTGCAGCGCGACTGTACTACCAGATGGGGTCGAAGCTGGAATTACACTGGTTCCTCGAGCAAATCACCAATCAGCCTGTGGGCAATCACTGGCAGGCGCTTGCTCGTGCATCATATCGCGAGGAGCTTGACTGGCAGCAACGTTCCATTGTCTCGAATTTATTGTGTAGCAACGGTGACTCCACGGATGCAGATGCAATTCTGGCCAATTGGATGCAAAACAATGAAGGTCTGTTAAAACGCTGGTATCATATGATGAGCGAATTTAAGACCAGTTCAAACCACGATTTTGCGAAGTTTTCAGTCGCGCTGCGCGAATTGATGCTTTTAAGCATGAAGTCCAGCCAGTAAACTACGCAATCTCGGGATTGTCGGTATCAGCGCAACATGCGCTGATACAGAATTGACTTAGTTAGCCCCGCTTGTCGGGGCTTTCTGCCACCTGTGAACTGGTGATTTTTAGTTGTTGTCAGACAGGGGCAGCCATTTTTAACACGGTGTTATAGCACTTCATGTACGAATTTATTCAAAAAGCCTTATTAAAATGCGAACCAGAAAACAGCCATGATTTCACAATTAAATGGTTGCACCGCACTCAACGTACGCCATTGTCGGCGCTCTACACGGAAAAAACCGAAGATAAACCGGTTACCGTAGCCGGAGTCACGTTTAGAAACCCGGTGGGATTGGCCGCGGGTCTCGACAAAAATGGTGAATGTATCGATGCTTTTGCGGCGATGGGTTTTGGCTTTATTGAAGTCGGCACCGTGACCCCCAGATCACAACCGGGCAACCCAAAGCCACGTTTGTTCCGCCTCCCTGAAAAGCACGCCATTATTAATCGCATGGGGTTCAACAATAAAGGTGTGGACTATCTGGTTGAACAGGTTAAAGCCAGCCGTTTTGACGGCGCACTGGGCATTAATATCGGTAAGAACAAAGACACGCCGGAAGAAAATGCACTGGACGATTACCTGATCTGTTTAAACAAGGTCTATGCCTACGCCAGTTACATCACAATCAACATTTCATCACCTAATACGCCTGGACTCAGAAATCTGCAGTACGGTGCGGCACTGGAATCGCTGCTTAGTGGCCTGAAAGAAGCCCAGCAAACACTGGCGAAGGTCCACAATAAATACGTACCTTTGTTTATTAAGATTGCACCGGATTTAACCGGTGAAGAAGTGCAGGGCATTGCCGAATCACTGATCAAATGTGAAATGGATGGCGTTATAGCAACAAACACCACATTAGATCGCAAAGCCGTTGAGGGACTTGAGCACGCGGGAGAAGCCGGCGGCCTGAGTGGTGAGGTACTGGTTGATCAAAGTCAGTGGGTCACCGAACAACTACATCAGGCATTGGGCGGCAAATTACCTATCATTGGTGTCGGCGGCATTCATGATGTGGCATCTGGTAAGGCGCGAATGGATGCCGGGGCGTCATTAATACAGGTGTATTCTTCTTTTATTTATCAAGGTCCAAAACTTGTTAAACAACTGGTACAGGGGCTTTAATGAGTCAGCTTGGATTTTTAGTGACAACCAGCCGTGGGCTGGATGAATTGCTGAAAGATGAAATCGCATCATTGTGTCCCGAGGCGAGCGTAAAGCAAAGCCCGGGCCTGCTTCGTGTAGATGGTAGCCTTGAAGATGCATATCGGGTCTGCTTATGGTCGAGACTTGCTAACCGGGTAATCTGGGTGCTTAACGAAGGCGATGCCAGCAGCGCGGAAGCCATGTACGAAACGGCGAGTAAGGTCGATTGGTCGATGCAGTTTTCTACCAAAGAAACTTTCAGCGTTCAGTTTCACGGTAGCAGCAGAGCTATCAACAATACCCAGTTTGGCGCATTAAAAATTAAAGATGCCGTGGTAGACCATTTTTACGATGAAAGTGGCTCCCGACCCGATGTTGAGCGCTCACAGGCGGATATTGTGATTAACGCGCGCCTGAGTCGCGACAAGATTACACTGGGAATCGAGCTTTCCGGTGGCAGCCTGCATCAACGGGCTTACCGACAGGAAACCGGTCTGGCGCCATTGAAGGAACACGTGGCAGCAGCCATGCTAATGCGCAGCGGTTGGACCCGTGATACCAGCCAACCATTGGCAGATCCAATGTGTGGTTCAGGCACGGTTGTTATAGAAGCCGCACTCATCGCAGCGCAACGCGCACCCGGTCTACAGCGTCCTCGTTGGGGATTTACACACTGGCAGGGGCATCGGGATGACTTATGGCGAGCCTTGGTTACCGACGCTGAAGCGCAACAAATTACCCCGGATGTAAAATTGTTTGCCAACGACATTGACCGCAAGCTCATCGCCATGGCTAAGCACAACGCCAACGAAGCAGGGGTATTTGACCTGATTCATTTCAACGTCAGTGATGCGTTGAATTTTGTGCCGCCGAAAACAGCAAACAGAGCGGGTGTATTGGTATCGAACCCACCATACGGTGAACGACTGGGCGAAATGGCCACATTGATCCCGTTGTTTTCGCAGTGGGGGCAACAGCTTAAACAACATTGGCAGGGCTGGAATATGTCGCTGCTCAGTAGTAATCGTGAGCTGTTGCGGTTACTGAAACTGCGGGCAGGCAAAGAATACAGCCTGATGAACGGTAAACTTGAATGCAAACTGGTGAACTACGCTCTGGATGAAGCGAATTGTCAGCAGTACTCCGACAGTCAGGACAACGATTTTGCCAACCGTTTGAAAAAGAACCTGAAGAAGCTCAGGCCGTTTATTAAAAAAGCAGACACCAATTGTTACCGCATTTACGACGCTGATTTGCCAGAGTACAACGTAGCGATCGACGTGTATGACGACTGTCTGGTTGTGCAGGAATATGCACCACCTAAGTCCATTGATGCGGAAAAAGCCAAACGCCGACTTCAGGAAGTGTTGCTATACCTACCGGCAGTGACCGAAGTGCCCGCCAGACAGATCATGCTGAAAGTGCGTGAGCAGAAGAAAGGCAAACAGCAGTACGAAAAAGTAAATCAGACTGGTAACCGCAAGGTAGTGTTTGAAAACGGCGCGAAATTCTATGTTAACCTGACGGATTATCTGGATACCGGCTTATTCCTGGATCATCGTATCACCCGCCAGGAAGTGCAAAAGCGTGTGAAAGGCAAAGACGTTCTCAACCTGTTTTCGTACACAGGCAGCGTGTCTGTATTTGCCGCATTGGGCGGTGCACGCTCGGTTACCACTGTCGACATGTCAAATACTTACATAAGCTGGGCGCGTGACAACTTTAAACTGAATAAGCTCACGGGCGCCTATCAGTTTGTCCAAGCTGACTGTTTACAATGGCTGGCAGGGCACAACAGTCAGTATGACTTTATCTTTATCGATCCACCGTCGTTTTCTAATTCAAAGCGTATGAATACCACCTGGGATGTTCAGCGCGACCACGTCATGTTGCTCACTCAGGCGAAACGCTGTCTGAAGCCCGGCGGCACCATTATGTTTTCGAATAACCGTCGAGGCTTTAAACTCGACAACGACGCGATGGCGTCTCTGGGACTCACTGCGCAGGATATCTCTGCCCAGACAATCCCGGAAGACTTTAAGCGCCACAGTAATATTCACCAGTGCTGGATTCTGCAATCATGAACATCGCACTATTCACCGGCCCGCAATGTAGTTTGTGTGACGACGCGAAAGCACTGCTCAGTCAAAGCAGTAAAGCGTCGTCAATAGCACTCACAGAGTACAATATTCGAGAGAACCCGGAGCACTACCATTTGTATGCAGTGCGCATTCCCGTACTTAAACGGGAAGACAACAAAGCAGAACTAGGCTGGCCTTTTTCCCTGCAGGATTTGGAGTTATTTTTGCAGTGAGTCTTTTACAATTAAAAAACGTATCAGTTTTGTTTGGCACACCGCCTTTACTGGATGGCGTTGAACTGGTCATCCAGCCGGGCGAACGGGTGTGTATCGTAGGGCGTAACGGCAGTGGTAAGTCTACGTTACTGAAAGTCATCAGCGGTGATGTTATTGCCGATGATGGCCAGCGAATTATCGAACGCGACACCATTGTGGCCCGTTTGGAACAGGACCCGCCACAAACTACCGATATCGCACTTTTCGATTATGTGGCCGAAGGATTAGCCGAAGTGGGCGACATCCTCAAAGGTTACTTTAAGTGTACCCAGTTAGTGGCCGACGATCCCAGCGAACAAAACCTCAAAAAATTACAGACCTATCAGGAACAGCTGGATACGCACAACGCCTGGCAGTTTGAGCAACAAATAGAACAAACGCTGACCATGCTGCAACTTGACGGCAGCGCATCTTTAGCCACGTTATCCGGTGGATGGCGACGCAAAGCCGCGTTGGCCAGAGCGTTAGTTCGCTCGCCTGACATCCTGTTGCTGGACGAGCCTACTAACCACCTCGACGTGCAGATGATTCGATGGTTAGAACAAAGCCTTCAGCAGTACAAAGGCGCGATTGTGTTTATTAGCCACGACAGGGCGTTTATACGCGCGATGGCGACACGTATTGTTGATTTGGACCGCGGTCAGATTACCAGTTACCCGGGAAACTACCAGCAGTACCTCGAAAAGAAAGAACACGATCTGGCGGTTGAAGCAACACAGCAAGCTGAGTTTGATCGCAAGCTGGCACAGGAAGAAGTGTGGATCCGACAGGGTATTAAAGCGCGCAGAACCCGCAATGAAGGGCGCGTGCGGGCACTTAAAAAATTGCGCGAGGAACGGGCTGCGCGTCGTGAGTTGTCTGGTAATGTTGCAATGCAACAGCACCAGGGCAACCGTTCCGGCAAGCTGGTATTCGAAACTACCGATTTGAGTTATGCCATTGAAGGCAACACCATTGTGAGTAACCTGAACTTAACAGTGTTACGCGGTGAAAAACTAGCATTAATTGGCCCTAACGGCTGTGGTAAGAGTACCCTGATAAAACTCTTATTAGGCCAGTTAACGCCAGATACAGGCAGCTGCCGACAGGGCGCAAACCTCGAAGTCGCGTACTTCGATCAGCATCGCATTGCGCTGGATTTAGAAAAGCCAGTGATAGATGTAGTGGCGGACGGCAAACGCGACCTGACAGTAAATGGGCATCCGCGCCACGTCATGAGCTATTTACAGGATTATTTGTTTAGTCCGGAACGGGTAAATGCGCCGGTTAAATCGCTGTCTGGCGGTGAGAAAAACCGCTTAATGCTGGCAAAACTGATGCTGAAACCCAGCAATGTACTGATTCTCGACGAACCAACCAATGATTTGGACGTGGAAACGCTTGAGATGCTGGAAACACTCCTGTTAAATTACGCAGGCACTGTAATTCTGGTAAGCCACGACAGGGAATTCGTCGATAACGTGGTGAATAGTAGCTTGTTGTTTACCGACAACGGTGTTATTCAGGAATTTGTGGGTGGATACACCGACATTGAGCAGTGGTACAGCGAGCAAGGCAAGACGATTTACTTGTCGGGCACGTCAAAAACTGTAAAGAATGAAACTAAATCGGAAAATAATAGTCCGATTGCAAAACAACCGGCTAAAAAGCCGAAAAAGCTGTCCTATAAAGACCAACGGGAACTAGAGACGCTACCGGCGACCATTGAGTCGCTGGAAGAACAGCTTGAACAACAACAAGAGCGCGTGAACGACCCGGACTTTTTTAAGCAAGATAGCGAAACCACCACCGCCATACTGAACGAATTGGCGGCATTAGAAGAAAAACTTTCTCATGCTTATGCGCGATGGGACGAATTAGAAAGCTTGCTGGATAGTACTCAGCAGTAACAGGATTTTGAATGAAACTTAAACAGCTTACATCTGCAGTAATCCTTGCCACAACCGGCATGTCAGCAACGGCAGCAACGTACACACTAACGCCAACGCCAGCCCAGGACTTATCTTTTGCAAACTATGCTCAATCTATTGATAACTCAGGTACGTTGGTAATAAACACTTCCGTAGAATACAACCCGCCTATAGACCTGAGCTTATTCGATTTTGAGAATGAACTCTTTACCGCGCAATTTGAAGATCCTGATGCCGTGGAGCAGGGCGTTTTTAGTAATGTTGATTACAATATTCTTTACTCCTATGTTCTGCAAGTGAGACAAAGCAGTATTCTTGGCCAGAAACTCGAAACGTTACGAAGCTATCAAACAGACATGGTTGGTCTAGATCTGATCCCTGGGTTTGATGTCTACAGCGAAGATTTCGATGACTACAGTCGCAGTTCATTGAGCCTGATACGCGATTCGCTTAACGGTGATTTCTTTGTGGGTACCGGTAATGGGGCGTTTTTTGAGCTGGATTATACGAATGAAGACGGCACTGATTACACCTTTATTATTAATGCGTTGCCTAAACAGGCAATAGTTCAGGTTAATGGCGAGGCAAAATTTCTGCCAGCAAGCACCACAGAGCCGCTCGGCGGATTCGGCGAGGCATTCGCAATAAATAACCAGTTACAAGTTGCCGGTTACAGCAGTACAGTATTCTCAGATGATTACATTACTGCCGCAGAAAACTGTGACGATGATGAAGAGCGTGGCGATATACCAGTAGAGGTATGTCAGTATAATTTAATCTCCAATGAAACAACCCTGAATTCAGTTGCTCAGACAAGAGCGACTATATGGGAATTAGATACACAAGGCGATGTTGTTAATACACAAACGTATGGCATGGTCTTTACGCCAGAAGAAGATGACAGCTCACGATTTGTCTATTACAGCAAAGCGAATGACATTAACGATCAAGGTATTGCAGTAGGTGAATCATCAACCGGTGAAGCCGTAGTTTATACCATTCCTGGTGGCAACGCTGGTCGATATCAAGGTGTTGTAGCCACCGCTTTTATGGATGGGGAAGTTGTTGAACTACTGCCTAGGGATGAAAACCTACAGAGTAGCGCAAACGCAATCAATAACGATGGCTGGGTAGTCGGTAATGTTAGACGAGAGAATAACGGCGTAGCTCGAGAACAGATGTTTGCTTATAACATCGAAAGTGGAGAGTCTATCTATCCGGATGGTTTTTTTGCCACTTCCGCCGTTAATCCCAGAGCAATAAACAACAATGGTATTATCGTTGGTGAAGGGGAGTATGACGCGAGCGTTCAAACAGACCGTCAGTTGCGCGCCTTCATGTATGACATCAATGTGGGTGAATTCATCGACCTGAATACTTTGTTACCGTGTGACCAACAAGAGCAATATACGTTGGTTACGGCAAACGACATTAATGACGATAACGAAATCATTGCCAATGCCATGTACTTGAGCCCCCAGGTTTATGTCAATGGTGAAGAGGTTCTGGATAATGCAGGTAACACCAATGACGTTACTCGCGTGATTGCAGTAAAACTAACGCCAACAGGCGCGCAAAACGTCGAGGATTGTGACGCGTCGAACGAAGACAACTATGAGCGTAAAGGTGCCTCGCTGCCACTTTCTGCGTTACTGACATTAGGCGTGTTTGCGCTGTTTAGACGATGTGTCAGACGCGCTAAATAAACGCGTACGTTATGAATGAAAATAGCCCTGCTTAGTCGGGGCTTTTTTATGCGCGGCGATCTTAATAACTGGGTCTAATTTCTTAATTATTAAGTCACATTGTGCTTATAGCGTTTGATTTTAAAAGCTGAAATAATTATGCAAAAAAAATGTAACATAAAATTCAAAAGCGTTTCATTAGCTTATAAATTGTCAATAGCAAATAAAAATAAAGTTTCTTGAACCACTTGGCCACTTGCACTATCACAGTATAGGTGAACAAATTAATTGCCACGTCTGCATTAACACGAGAATTGAGTCGTTGGCCTGGATATGTTCACTGGTTTAATCCAATTAAAGAGGCTAATCAATGAAAAGACAGAAAAGAGATAAACTGACTCGCGCCCATGCAAAAGGTTATCAAGCTGGAATCAGCGGTCGCTCTAAGGAAATTTGTCCGTTTCAAGCGAGTGATGCTCGCTCGCAGTGGTTAGGTGGGTGGAGAGAGGCCATGGAAGACCGTCAATTAGGAATGACGGTTCGTTAACATCTCTTTAGTCAAAAGCCCCAATTAAGGGGCTTTTTACATTGCAGCGGACGCTGAATTAGAAAGAACTGGTGTCCTGGAACAGACCAACTTTCAAATCTTTTGCAGAATAAATCTCGCGGCCATCGACTTCAACAATGCCATCGGCCAGACCCATAAACAAACGGCGTTTAACAACGCGCTTCATTTGGATTTTGTAAGTTACTTTTTTGGCTGTCGGTAAGATCTGACCGGTAAACTTCACTTCACCAACACCCAGTGCGCGACCTTTACCCGGACCACCACTCCAGCCCAGGAAAAATCCGACGAGTTGCCACATAGCATCAAGACCCAGACAACCCGGCATTACTGGATCGCCCGGGAAGTGACAATCGAAGAACCACAGGTCTGGGGTAATATCCAGTTCAGCAATAATTTGACCTTTACCGAATTCGCCACCTTCTTCAGCGATCAAATTAATACGGTCCATCATTAGCATATTCGGGGCCGGTAACTGACTGTTACCCGGGCCAAACATTTCACCGCGACTACAGGCTAGCAAGTCCTCTCTGGTGAAACTTGATTGTTTAGTTGTCATTGTTTTCCCATCGAAATAAAAATTCCCGTGTAATTTAGCGAACACTTGTAAGCTAAACAACTCTGAACAGTAATTTTTTTGCATATTATCGTCGTGCTACAATAAAACAATAAGCAAAAGACGTGTTGTGCACTTTGCCATCTCGGCATAACACCAAAATTCATCATCTATTGAGTGTAAAGCTAATTCATGACACAACCGAAAAAGAATCCGCGGGTAAACGCAGAAAAGCAAAAACGATTTCGCGAGCGCCAAAAGGAAGCGGGAAAGAAACAGGTTAGGGGATATGTCAGTCCTGAGGCACTAAGTTGCTATGAGGAAATCCAACAAAAAACCGGATGGAGCGACAGTGAGATCTTATCTAATTCCATCCGGTTGATGTTTGCAGCCTATAAATGCGGGCAAATAAAACTGCTGAACGAGTGGTTAAAAGACCACAAGCGTTAGATGCGAGGTTTTATGCCACACTTGATTCACCTTCTCCCCACAAGGCCAGGAATTCGCCATGAGGATCGTACATTTGTGCTTGCTTGGCTAAATTAAACTGGCGTTGTCCACGAGGATCGCTGCCAACACCTGCAAGGTATTGCCAGTTTCCCCAATTCGCGCCAACATCATAGTCTATGAGTTGTTGTTCAAAATACGCAGCACCGTACCGCCAGTCCTGAGCCAGTTCATTCACGAAATAGCTGGCAACCCACTGTCTGCCGCGATTCGACATGTAGCCTGTTGCGTTTAATTGGGTCATGCAGGCATTCACATAGGGGTTGTCAGTTTGCCCCTGTTGCCATTGTTTAATAATGTGAGGATTTGGCGTATTTTCCGGTATTCTGCCCTTAATGCCCGTTTGTCTGAACCAGTTCCGGCCGTGTTTAGCCTGTTGCCAATAGAAGAACTCACGCCATAGTAATTCGAAGTACAACCAGTAGGTAGAGTCATTCTCGATGTGCTCTCGCTCATAGCGTTTAAGCTCTGAATACACCTGTCGTGGAGACAATGCGCCGTGAGCAAGCCATGCAGAAAATTTACTGGAATAATCCCAGCCATCCAGCCCGTTACGGGTTTCTTTATAAACAGATACCTGACCGCTGTCGAACAGGTAATAATGCAATTGCTTCAGCGCAGCCTCTTCCCCGCCTTGAAATGCCGAAATCGTGCCGCGTTGCAGAGGTAATGCTTCCCAGTCGGTTTGCGCTAGTACTGGTGGCGGGGGCAAAGAAGATAGTGGTGAATGTATTTGTTCTGGTGTTGAGTACTTTTCTATTTTTTTGCGAAATGGCGTAAAGCTGTCAGGCATGTTTTCAAGTGAAAACGGCAGCGTTTCAGGTGTAAACAAGCTTGCATTGTGCGCAGAGAGTACCTTCAGGTTTTCATTGAGTTGCTGTATTTGCTGCACTTGCTGGCGCTCATAAAAGCCCTGATATTCGCCGATGCCAACAATTGACACCTGATGCTGTTTAATTAACGCCTGAATTGTTTCTACCGGACGACCCACAACGATATGCAGCAACTGGTTTTGGCTTTGGAGTTGAGTATTCAAACTATCCAGTGTTTCGAACAGAAACTGCTGACGGTGCCGGCCTATAGAGGTAGTGCCGTATGGTGTTGGACTAAACCATTCAGGGTCGACTGTATATAGGCAAATAAGCTTGTCACACTGTTCTGCTAACGCATCCAGTGCCGGCTGGTCGTGAAGTCTGAGGTCGTGCCGAAACCAGTACAGACCTGTTTGATTATGTGTATTCATATCCGTCATACGACGTAAAGTGTACTTCGGATTTCACGTACTGTTTTTTTGTTGGTTAACGACGATCGTTTTTCCTGTCTGAACGTATTGTAAAGTGAATAAAACAATAACTTTGAAGGACAAGACGTGACACAACCTGTTAGCCTGGTCTGGTTTCGACAAGATCTCCGCGTAAAAGATAACCCGGCACTGCAAGCAGCAAATGACTTCGGTACTGTTGTACCTATCTTCATTAAAGACACCTCTATTGATGCCGAAGAACAACCTGGTGGTGCTGCTAACTGGTGGCTGCATCATTCCCTGACCGCGTTGAACGATCGACTGAACGGCCACCTGCAATTTTTTGAAGGGGATCCGAAAAAACTGATTCCAAAACTGGTGGAAAAGTTTGATGCAAAAGCGGTGTTCTGGAACCGATGTTATGAACCAGCGGCAATCGAGCGGGATACGCAAATAAAACAGTCATTGAAAGAAACAGACTGCGCGGTTTCCAGTTTCAATGCATCACTGTTATGGGAGCCAATGAGCATTCGCAAACAGGATGGGGGAGTGTACAAAGTATTTACGCCCTACTATCGTAAAGGCTGTTTACAAGCTTCCAGTCCACGCTATCCCGTCCCATCGCCCGAACGAATTACATACAGCAGCGTCGACAATATAGGTTGCAGCCTTTCGTCACTCAATTTGTTGCCCACACTTGACTGGGCAGCTGATTTCACCAATCACTGGCAACCCGGTGAAAAGGGCGCAGCGAAACACCTGAGCGATTTTATACATAACGCCGCCTCAGGGTATGAAGATCAACGAAACATTCCTTCAGTAAAAGGCACCTCACGGCTTTCGCCGCATCTGCATTTTGGCGAAATATCACCGAATCAGGTGTGGTATGCGCTTATCGATGCGTTTGAGCAACCTGACAATAAACATCTTGATTGTTATCTCAGTGAGTTAGGATGGCGTGAATTCAGCTATTATTTGTTATTCCATTTTCCGTCATTGCCCACTCAAAATTTTAACGGGCAGTTTGACCATTTTACCTGGCGCAATAAAGAGGATGAGTTTACCGCATGGACCAAAGGCCAAACGGGCATTCCAATAGTCGACGCCGGCATGCGCGAATTATGGCAAACCGGCTATATGCACAACCGAGTGCGTATGATTGTTGGTTCCTTCCTGGTAAAGAACTTGTTGGTAGACTGGCGTAAAGGTGAGCGGTGGTTCTGGGATTGCCTGCTAGATGCAGACAGAGCAAGTAACTCAGCTAGTTGGCAATGGGTAGCAGGTTCCGGTGCCGACGCTGCGCCATATTTCCGGATATTCAATCCAGTATTGCAAGGTGAGAAATTCGACAAGCAAGGGGAGTACGTGAAGAAATACTGCCCGGAACTAGCCAACATGCCAGACAAATACATCCATAAGCCGTGGGATGCGCCAGCGAATATTCTAGCGCGTGCTGGCGTTGTGCTGGGTAAGAACTACCCCAAACCCATTGCTGACCTTAAAGCCAGCAGGCAACGCGCACTGGATGCCTATGCAGAGACAAAGGGTAAGTAAATGGCGGCATTACGACTCATATTGGGCGACCAGCTAAACGAGCAAATTTCCAGTTTGTCAGACTGCGATAAGCAAAATGATGTGGTGCTTATTGCAGAAGTAAGAGAAGAAGCCACTTACGTAAAGCATCACAAAAAGAAAATCGTTTTGCTGTTCTCTGCTATGCGCCATTTTGCCAACCAGCTTCGCGATGCCAACTTCAATGTGGCTTATCGCTACTATGACGATGAAGACAACCAGGGTTCACTGCTGAATGAAGTGAAATTAGCGCTTCAACGGCACAATTTGCAACATGTCGTGGTTACTTTTCCTGGCGAATACCGACTGCTTAAAAGTATGCAACAGTGGGAACAAGTACTGGGCGTGAGCGTAGAGATCCGTCCTGACGATCGGTTTATCTCAACGCCTGAACAATTCAGTAAATGGGCAGACGGACGCAAACAATGGCGCATGGAATATTTCTACCGTGACATGCGTAGACAAACCGGTCTGCTTATGGAAGGTGACCAGCCAATTGGCGGCAAATGGAATTTTGACCACGATAACCGTAAGTCCATGCCGGCAGACGTTCAGCCACCTAAACCCTACACTGTGGAACCGGATGAAACTACTCAGGCAGTCATGAAGCTTGTTGAAAACACATTCCCCGACCACATGGGCAAGGCGACGGATTTCAGCTATGCCGTGACGCGTTTACAGGCACTTGAAGTGGCAAAGCAGTTTATCGACCAACGCTTACCTAATTTTGGTGACTATCAGGATGCGATGCGGGAAGGGGACGTATGGTTGTTCCATTCACACCTGTCATTTTATTTAAACAGTGGTTTATTGCGGCCCTTAGAAGTCATGCAAATGGCTGAACAGGCTTATTTTGACAACGCTGCGCCACTGAATGCCGTGGAGGGGTTTATCCGGCAGATTCTGGGTTGGCGAGAATACGTCCGCGGTTTTTACTGGCACTGTATGCCTACGTTACAACACGACAATTACTTTGAGCATACCAGGGCGTTACCGGAATTTTACTGGACTGCCCACACCAACATGAATTGTATGCGACAGTGCATAAGCGATACAAAGCAACACGCTTATGCCCATCACATTCAACGCTTAATGGTCATCGGTAACTTTAGTCTGCTGGCCGGCCTTGACCCTGTGGCGGTGAACGAGTGGTACTTACTGGTGTATGCCGATGCCTACGAGTGGGTAGAAATGCCCAACGTGAGCGGTATGATCCTGTTTGCCGACGGCGGTAAGCTCGCCAGCAAGCCCTATGTTGCCAGTGGTCAGTACATTAATCGCATGTCAGACTACTGTAAAAACTGCGGCTATTCTGTGTCGAAGAAAACAGGCCCCAAAGCCTGTCCGTTCAACTACCTGTACTGGGATTTTCTCATAAAACACCAGGACAAACTGGCAAAGAATCCCCGCATGGCACTGATATATAAGAGTCTGGGACGCATGTCTGAAGACAATGTTGCTGCCATGCAAGAGCAGGCTCAGGCACTCTTGAGCAAACTGGATTCCGCATAATGAAAAAGCCGGATCTGCCCAGTAAAGTATGCCCGGTTTGTCAGCGTGCTTTTACGTGGCGTAAGAAATGGGCACGAAACTGGGACGACGTTAAATACTGTTCCAAGCGCTGCAGCGGACAGCGCAATATGCAATCCCCGGTCACTCGATAAGCCGGGGACGCACGCCTTCACAAATCATTCATTCCTCTGTTACGAAAACATTTGCTACTATTAGGATATAAATTTATCCGGCATCGCTTATAAAGTTGGTAAATCCCTATGCCAGCGTGCTTACAACAATAGAAGTCTGCGAATTGAAAACTTATTCCTGTGAGTGTGGAAATACGCTGTATTTTGTAAACAGTCAGTGCCTCAGCTGCCAGCGCGTAGTGGGGTTCCTGAGTGATGAGCAGGTGATTTCGGCCTGTGATATTGACGACCTGGGCAATTGGGTCGCCTGCTATAACCGCAAGGCCTATCGTCCCTGTAAAAATTATTCACAGCACAATATTTGCAACTGGCTGGTACCCGCGGCAGATGAATCAGCTTACTGCCCGTCGTGTGCATTAACTGACACAATTCCGGACTTGTCGAAGCCTGAGAACCTCAAACTGTGGTTTAAAATGGAACAGGCAAAACGGCACTTGCTGTACACCCTCAACAAACTTGAATTGCCGATAAGCGGTAAATCTGTAGACAGCGAGGGATTAGCATTTCGATTTTTAGAAGATGAAGTCGAAGCCTTGTACGGCCAGGAACTGACGATCAAAAAGTTAGTGATGACCGGCCATAGCGATGGTGTGATCACCATTAACCTGAAAGAAGCTGAAGCGGCCAAACGCATAAAAATGCGTGAAATGATGAACGAACGTTACAGAACGTTGATTGGGCATTTTCGCCATGAGTCAGGCCACTATTACTGGGACAGATTAATAAAAGACAGCAACAAACTGGACGACTTCAGAGCCTTGTTTGGTGATGAAAGACAGGATTATCAGGTATCGCTGGAACGATATTACGCTGAAGGGCCGGTTCAAGATTGGCATCAGCACTGTATCAGCGCGTATGCCAGCATGCACCCCTGGGAAGACTGGGCAGAAAGCTGGGCACACTACCTGCACATGGTAGACACCCTGGAAACAGCCAATGAATACGACGCCAGTTTAGAAAACCGGGCTTTGTCTAACCCTTTATCCAGTGGTCAGCCGCATACATTGCGCTACAGTGAAGACAGTTTTCACACATTACTGGACGACTGGGAAAAGCTCACTACGCTGCTTAACGCGCTGAATCGAAGTATGGGGCTGGACGACGCGTACCCGTTTATGATCCCACCACGGGCACGCGAAAAGTTACATTTTATCCATTTACTGGTGCGAAACGTCGGTTAACGCTCTGGTTTTTCCCAATCAAAACGGGGCAGGCGATTAAATGCGCGTTTTAGCCCTTGTGTCCATTGCTTCTGCATAGACTTGTACATAGGGCTGTTCAGCGTATAGGTGCTATGAAACGGCTCATCGATGTTATCGGTTTGCAACATTGCCAGTTCAACCGGTGGGCCCACAGATATATTGCTTCGGATAGTTGAATCCAGCGACACCATTGCGCAGCGCGCCGCATCTTCCAGGGACGTGGTTTTGGCAATAATGCGGTCCAGAATAGGCTTGCCGTATTTGTTTTCGCCAATCTGAAGGTAAGGCGTATCATCTGACGCGCTGATAAAGTTGCCCTGCGGATAGACATGAAAAATCTCAGGTGGCTGGCCCGCGATCTGGCCGCCAAAAATGAAATTAGATTCAGCGCTGCTACCTGATTTCTCCATGGCTTTGGCGTGACGTTGCTGTTCTTCCTGACTCAGTTTACCTATGTACTGCGCCACTTCATAAAGCTGCTTTCCTGATCGTAAGTTGAACGTAGCGTCCGGGTCCTGTAAATCGCGGTTAATCGCATTCATTACCGCCTGAGACGTTGCCAGGCTACCTGAAGTAAGCAGCACGCACACTCGCTCTCCCGGCCAGCAATAGCGACGCATTTTGCTGTAGGTCGCTACGTAATCCACGCCGGCGTTTGTGCGTGAATCTGATGCAAAGACCAATCCTCGATTAACTTTAACTGCTAAGCAATAAGTCACAGTCGTTCTCGTTGTTGTAGATGTGAACAATGCGAATAGAATGTCTTGATTACGCGCAATTTTCCACAATATTTTGTCATTAAACTGACATTTTTAGGATTGCAATTTCGCTGAAAAGCCGATTAGATGGGATTGTACATTTTATAACAACGATCTAGGGACCTGAGCATGGCAATCAGATGGGGTAATTATCGGGTAGGGGACTTTTACGATGAACTTATTCGCGTAGCGAATAAACCCCGCCCAGCTGCCGAACAAATCTGCAAATATTTACGCAACCTCTCCGACAAAGAACTCGAAGAATATAAAACCGCAGCCAGTACGGCTATCCATGTAATGGGGATTACTTTCACCGTTTACAGCGAAGAAGAAGGCTCTATAGACAGGGCATGGCCGTTTGACATTATTCCACGCATTATCGACAAGAAAGAATGGCTGGAAGTCGAAAAAGGATTAAAGCAGCGCGTTAAAGCGCTGAATATGTTTATTGACGACCTTTACAACGAACAGCGCATTCTTGAAGCGGGCGTTGTTCCCAAAAGCCTGCTGGAAGCGTCAAAGAATTTCCTGCCTGAATGCAAAGGCGTCAAACCAAAAAATGGCGTCTGGGCGCATATTTGTGGTTCTGATTTAGTCAGAGATCACCATGGCACCGTTTATGTGTTAGAAGACAATCTTCGGGTCCCTTCTGGCGTGTCTTACATGCTCGAGAACCGCCATGTTATGAAGCGTGTGTTCCCGGATATGTTTGAACGGTACAACATACTACCGGTAGACGATTACCCGTCTCAGCTTTATGACATGCTGTGTCAGCTTTCACCCAGAGATATTGAACAGCCAGAGATAGTGGTGCTTACGCCGGGTATTTACAACTCAGCGTACTTTGAACATGCGTATCTGGCCCAGCAAATGGGGGCAGAACTGGTTGTTGGCAGCGATCTGGTGGTGGACGATGAAGACAAAGTGTATATGCGTACGGTTGATGGATTGTCCCGGGTCGACGTAATTTATCGCCGTATCGACGATGCATTTTTAGATCCTGAGGCATTCAGAAAAGACTCCATGCTGGGTGTTCCCGGTTTAATGCGAGCCTGGAAAGCAGGCAATGTCGGTCTTGCCAATGCTCCCGGTGCGGGCGTAGCAGACGATAAAGTGGTGTATGCTTTTGTCCCAGAAATCATTAAGTTTTATCTTGACGAAGAACCATTACTCCCAAACGTACCGACCTACAAGTGCGTGAACAAAGATGAGCGGGATTACGTCATAGAGAACATCGACAAAATGGTGGTTAAACCGGCTAACGAATCGGGCGGATACGGTATGTTGATCGGCCCTCATGCAACCAAAGCCGAGCGGGAAAAATTCGTACGTCTGATACGCCGGGATCCGCGCAATTACGTCGCTCAGCCCATGCTGCTTCTGTCCACAGCGCCGACCATTGTTGGCACTAAAGCTGAGCCGCGGCATCTGGATTTGAGGCCATTTATACTCAGTGGCGAAGACATCAAAGTTACCACTGGTGGACTAACCCGGGTTGCTATGCGTAAGGGCTCAACCGTTGTTAACTCTTCGCAAGGTGGTGGTAGTAAAGACACCTGGATAGTCGACATGGAGGGTGAATAATTATGTTGTCACGTGTCGCAAATCACATTTATTGGATGGAACGGTACTTGGAGCGAGCAGAAAACACTGCGCGCCTGATTCAGGTAAATACCCACCTGTTATTGGACTTACCCCGTGATGTTACCCTGGGCTGGGAACCAATAATCGACATGTTATCGTTTCGGGATACCTTTTATGAAAACTACAAAGAGGCCGACGAACGCAGCGTCATCAAATTCATGGTAACGGATACTGCAAACCCAGGCTCTATTATTAATTGCCTAGCGTTTGCCCGGGAAAATGCCCGGATTATTCGTGAAATTATTCCGTCAGAAGCCTGGGAGCACATTAATAACCTGCACCTAACCGCAAAAGCTGACGGGCAAAGTGTACTAACCAGACGTCACCGCTTTGATTGCCTGAATAAAATCATTGTTGCTAATCAGACAATAACAGGGCTATTGGGTGGCACCATGTTACGTGGTGAAGGCTACGCGTTTTTGCGTTTGGGTAGACATTTGGAACGCGCAGACATGACATCCAGGATCATAGATGTGCGCTCGGCGTCCTTGCTGCCTGATTTGTCTCCTGAGCATTCCGCTTTCGAAAATATTCAGTGGATGGGCGTGTTAAAGTCTCTAACGGCTTATCAGATGTATCGCCAGGAAATGCGGATCAGAATTAACCGCTCTGATGTACTGGAATTTTTGTTAACCAATGAACAATTTCCTCGCTCTCTCATTCATGGCCTTAAGCAAATGGGCAAATGTTTAAAAGAGCTGCCGAAGTCAGACGAGATTGAAAAACAGGTTGATGCATTAGCAGACGAATTGTCTAAATTGGATACGCATGAGTTAATGCAAAGCCGTTTACACGAAGTGATTGATGACATTCAACAGGGACTGCTGAACATTCACAAAGCGGTAAATGCTCAGTACTTTTAATTTACCTTAACTTAATCTATCAACTAAAAAGCCGTGACGCATTTGCATCACGGCTTTTTTATGCTTAAAACTTTATTTAAAGTAAAAACAACAATCTAGACGACCAGTCTAAAATAAACATTGATTTATAGACGACCGGTCTATAATAATAAGTGAAAACTTACTAAAACACAGAAATTCATGAATACAGCTAAGCGGGGCAGGCCGCCAAAACAACCAAGAAACTTTGAAGATACAAAACAGGCATTGTTACTCGCTGGTATGGCTATTCTAACCGAGCGCGGTTTCAACACCGTCGGTATCGAAGTCATTTTGAAACGGGTAGGCGTCCCCAAAGGGTCGTTTTATCACTATTTTAAAAACAAAGATGATTTCGGCCTACAGGTTATTCAGTACTATGACCAATATTTTTGCGCCAAGCTACGACGCTGTTTTAATAGCGAACCCGACATGCCTTTAATGGGCCTGAAACGGTTTGTTGATGAAGCGGTGGACGGTATGCAGAAGTACCGGTTTACCCGCGGCTGTCTGATAGGCAATTTTGGCCAGGAAATGCCTATCTTGTCCGAGACGTTTAAGCAACCACTGACGGATTGTTTGCAACATTGGACGGAGTTATTAGCTGCAAATCTAAAACAGGCGCAGTCTCTCGGACAAATCAACAACTCGATTGATTGTGATGCGCAGGCTGAATTTTTTTGGATTGGCTGGGAAGGTGCCATATTGAGTGCAAAAGTCATGCAGTCCGCATTGCCTATGCACAAATTTGCTAACGGCTTCTTTGCTCAGCTAACGTCACCAAACATGCCCATCAATACACCCTACAAATCCTAAACAGGAGGCATTATGTTTAACGCAATTTACATTACAAAAGATGACAAGGGATACCAAGCCGACATTCAGGCCTTGGATACTTCCGTGCTGCCAGATGAAGATGTGGTGATCGATGTTGAATACAGTACGCTGAACTATAAAGATGCACTGGCGGTTACTGGCAAAAGCCCGGTAGTACGGACCTTTCCAATGGTAGCAGGTATCGACCTAGCTGGTACGGTGTCATCAAGCCGCTCACCTCGATTTAAAGCTGGTGACAAAGTGTTGGTAAATGGATGGGGTCTTGGCGAGCAATATTGGGGCGGACTTGCACAAAAAGCCGCTATCAATGCAGATTTCGTTCAGGCGCTGCCAGAAACTATTAGTGCATATCATGCCATGAATGTTGGCACAGCCGGCTATACCGCGATGTTGTGTGTAATGGCACTTGAATCACAAAACATTACGCCGGACAAAGGAGATATCTTAGTCACTGGCGCAAATGGCGGTGTTGGTACGACAACCATCGCTATCTTAGCGAAGCTCGGCTACACCGTGGTCGCTTCTACAGGCAGACTAGAGCAAGCCGACGCACTCAAAGCCTTAGGGGCTTCAGAAGTTATCGACAGAGCACAACTGAGCGAAGCCGGCCGACCATTGGCCAAAGAACGCTGGGCTGGTGTTGTTGATTCAGTTGGCAGCCATACATTAGCCAACGCTTGTGCGGCTACCATGTCAGAAGGCGCAGTCGCTGCATGTGGGTTAGCTCAGGGCATGGACTTCCCGGCTACCGTTGCGCCCTTCATTTTACGAGGTGTAAAGTTATTGGGTATCAACAGTGTTACACAACCACTGGAAGTACGTGAGAAAGCTTGGTCAAGAATAGCGACTGACCTACCACCAGAAAGCCTGGCAAGTATTACCAAAAACGTCGGACTGGCAGAAGCGTTAGCCATTGCGCCAGAATTTCTGTCTGGGCAAGTGCAGGGCAGAGTAGTGGTAGATGTAAATAAGTAGTCTCTTGTTAATGCAATTTTGCATTAGTCGTGGTGTCTGTTGGCTTGCAATAACGATTGCCAGCTAGCAGGCATCTATCTTACCTGGCAACTAAGATTTTGCTCCATAATGTAAGTCACGAAGCGTAACGCATAACCATTCTTGCACCCAAACCTTCACACTAACAAACAGATTTTCTCTTTATAGTCATCAACTTAAATCAAGTGCGGCACTACAAAGGCAAAAAACGCCATCAGGCACTTAATTCTGCTGATTCATCAAAGTGTTTACGATAGTCACTTTTATTTTTAATTCATCGTCGATACTGGCACTGCCTCAGACAATGAACTTGCCCATTTATGTACATAACTAGCCTATGACGTATAACGGGAAGTTAGGGGGAAATCCCTATGGGGAACCAACGAAAAAAATGAGAACTTACAAATTACTGGCCAGGTAGTTGGTTCTGTATATATCCATTTGTAGGCTAAGCATTATGAAAACGTTCCTCAAAGCGAGCTTTTGGTTTTTAGTATTAATTCCCGCAACGATTGTTACGTTGTCTTTGTTCACTGTAGCGTTAGTCTTTAAACCGTTTTTACACGACGAATGAATAAATAAATTTTTCAGCGATATGGGGTATAAGTCACGTAAAAAACAGTTTAAATGCATAATTTAACATAATATTTAATTACCAATTGACTCTACGAGTTAACTGATGGGCAAGTAGCAACTAAGTTACCGGTGCCTCAGTTTAGTTACGAATAAACTTTGAGTCTCTAAAGCCACATTTGCGTTAGGTTTAACTCATATTCGAATCAGAAAGGATCAAAGATCTGATACAACAAAAAAGTAGTCGCTTTTCCTTGTTGTAAATTTAAGCCCTCTATATGTCATCCACAAATTGTGACTGCATTCATAAACATCTGCATTATCCAGCGTTCAAACAGATTGGCTGAAAGAGAAAGAGGCCTTTCAATTAGCCCATCATTTTTCACCATAACCAAACTGTACTCAAACAACATCAACATTCTCAACAATAAACATAGGCACAACCAACAGATACGAAGGTAAAAGAACAATTGTCACTGTGATAGGCACAAAACATATGTGCCGCATTACAGCGTTCCGGATACAACATTGAAACCGCATAAACAAACAGGTATCAATACATTTTGTTGAAGTTGTAGACCGGAAGAAGCCCACACGAAAGTAGCAATTTAAATGAAGCACGCAGATTCTCGATTACTGATGTAATAGGCCAGAAAAGCTAAATAAAAGGCCCCTACACACTCAAATACTTAATTGCGCATAATGTATATTATGTTAAATTAGTTATTTTAGTGCCATAATGCATGTACTACTCCACAACAATTAAAATTACTGAGCCTTCAATCAGTTACGTATATCGGCTTTTCTTAAACAAAACCCTCAAATAACGCATAGCAAATGAGAATTATTTACGCCATTTATCATGTAAATGTTGCCACACCGCAAAGGATACGAT
>MDTG01400623.1_pt1 | contig 89286 bp, 95 predicted proteins | sample 811421 | NCBI WGS metagenome assembly MDTG01 (sample SAMN05326645, study PRJNA326480) | marine metagenome | isolation source: seawater | place: Pacific Ocean: South East | collected 2011 | reverse complement strand
GTAGAGCGTTGGCAGTACTCCTGATCCGTCTGCTGCACCTTCTGGTGTGGAATGGTAGGTCACTACAACTCCCGTCTGGGCTCCGATAACCTCCGCTTCACTATCTCCCAAATTGAACTCAGCCACTCCGTCAGAATCGTCATCGCAGACCTCCAAAGCCGTAGGCATGTTGGCAACTGGATTGCCCAACACCTCTAAATCTAAGGTCGTAACATTGTAGCAGTTTGTTGTGGTGTCTTCTAAACGAACATAAATCGTTTGGTTGTTTGGTGTCGTATTTACATATCCATCAAATATTTCTGCTGTATCAGTATCTGCTCCAACCATAGTCTCATGGAAAGATACATCAACACCTGTCTGACCATTTAAAATCTCTGTTACTTTAGTTGTAATATTAAATGGTGCAAAACCATCAGTATCATCATCACAAACCTGAAGTGGTGTTGCAGCAACGACTTCTGGTAATGGGTTAACTATTAAATTGAAAGATGTTGTACCATAACAATCTGGATTTGCAGGGTCTTGAACTCTTACAAATATTGTTTCAGTGTTTGGTGTAACATTAGTATAGTTATTAGGTAAAGCTCCAACATTATTATTAGCATCATCTTGACTTATATGAAAAGATACATCATAAATTGCAGGGTCTTGACTTCCTAAAATAAATGTTTCTTGAGTACTTAAATCAAATGTTGATATACCATCATTACTAGGATCATCACATGCCTCCATATCTGCTGGTTGATTAGCTATAGCCCTAGGATTAACAATTAAATTAAATACCGGATTTGCTGAAGCGTTGTAACAATCAGAATCGCCAACACTTTCTACCCTTACATAGATTGAAGCATTACCACTCGTATATAGATTTGGTAAAGCACCTGTGCCTGCATCAGCTTCTGCAAAAGTTAAATGATAAGTAACATTAAATTCTGTAGCCGACTGAGGTCCTAAAATTCCAAACGTTTGGGTACTAAGATCAAATTCTTCTACACCATCATTAGAAACATCATCACATAATTCTAAATCAGGTACAGGATAAATATCAGGTTGACCTGAGACATTCAATGTAAATGGCAATACCTCATAACAACCAGAATCTAGATATTCAACTCTAATGTATATAACTTCTCCATCTGTACCAGAATATGTGTTTAAGCCTGCTATAGCTCCAACATCGGCATCGGCATCTGCTTGAGAATTATGATAAGTAACCACCAAATCACCAGCATTTGTAGCACTTGCCAGTACAACAGCTGTGTTGGTTTCTAAATCAAAAATATATGGCGGAACACCTGTGTCGCATATAAATAAGTTATTTGGTGCTTCTGTTACTATTTCTGGTAATACATCTATACACACCTCTTCTGTATACTCACAACCAAAATCATCCGTTACTCTGTAAGTGTAACAATATTGTCCAGCATCTGGTGGTGTTACAGTAATTATATTTCCATTTGTATTTGTTATTGTTGGGTCTACATCCCAAGCCTCTGAGGTAATAACAGGAGTAAATGATAGTTCTGGTGGTTGAATTGCTGGATCGAAATTCATATACCACTCAAAGATATAACCATTATCAATATTCAAATTATCAACAACCCTAATTGTCCAAGTTCCATTTAATTGAGTTCCAAGTAAACCGTTAAAACTCTCAAAAGGTAAATATGTACCAGGCACCCATGAATTACCTGGAGGATTTGTACCGTTAATCTCTGTTGGTGCATCCTCTAACAACACAGAAGCACTCATTGAGAAACAATAAGTCTCACCTGTTCCCGGAGTTAGAGAATTATCATCATTTGCCCCTCCAAAATAAGTACCACCTCCTGCTTGGTCGAACAATCTAATTTCCTGTCCGCTAGGCCCTTCTATAAATATATCTAAATCGCCTGAGTATGAATGCTCCATATTTAGACAAACCTCTATTAGTTGGTTAGGGTCCGTTAATGTTTGTGAAGATTCAAAACAATCAACAACTATTGAAGATGTATATTGTTGACCTGACCCATCTGGCAAAAATGTTTGTTCAGCAACAGGTGGAGTACAATCATTAATAAACTGAACCGGATTAACAACTCCGGTTATATCTGTACTTTCACCATAACATATTGTAGTTTCAGCCGCACCTGTACCTGTAAAATCTGCTTCTGTACCTACCTGAATAACTTGATTTATAAGATTAGTATTAGGACAACCTTCTGGATCTTCAGACGTATTGGCATCTCTAATATTTAAGTTTACAATATAGACGCCAGGATCGGGATAAGAAAAAACTGCTGTTTGACCTGTAACTGTATTTCCATCACCTAAATCCCATTCGTAAGTAGCTCCTGTACCATCAACTTCAAAAATACCGCTACCGTTTAATGTGATTTCCTCATCAGGACACACTCTAATATAACCATCCCCATTTGGTGCCGGAACAGAAGAATCTATTTGAGAATTAATGGACTGACAAGGAGTTATACAAGAAATATTTGCTGCCCAGCCACTTCCACTACCAGAAGCATTAGAAACAAATTCAATTGTTAAACAACCACCTGTATTTTCCTCTGTTGCAGAAACTACTCCAGGTGAATCACCACCTGAGTATTGACCAAAGGCGTCGGCTGCAGTCGAATCACCGTTGTAAATCGTCATCACGTCAGCATTTAACTGAGTGGTAAACTCTGTAAAATCCAATATAATTCTTTGTCCAGGATTTTCTGGGCATATTGTTAAGACAAAACTTTCATCATTTCCATAATTCCCAAATTCACCACCAGAATCGTAGAAAACTCCACCACATTGACTGACTGTAGCTGTTTGCATATTAACATCTTGGGCAATCAATACCGATGAAAATACTACTGTAATTAAAGTTAATAAATACTTCATTTTTGTAAAATTTTTAATGATATTGAGATTTTATGGTTATAAAATAGTTGGTATTATCTACCTGATACATTGTAGACCCTCTGGAATGAAAAGCAAAATTATACTTTAATGGGTTAAACGTCTTGGGATCAAAAGTTTTGTCTCTTTCTAAGTCTGAAACAAAGCTATTAAGCAGCGGAATTTCAGATAACTTTTGACAATCTTTTTTATCACTTTCTTTGGTGATGTATTGAATCTCTACCCTATTTCTTAATATATCTTTAATACTTTTTAATCGGAAAGCATTACTGTAAATATGTTTTTCAGCATATTCTCCATAAACCTCATCTATCTGAAGACGCTCTTTTGCTGTTAGCGGTAAATTTACATTGTCCTTGAACTCGACAACTTTGAGTGGAATTTTATTACTTTTTTCTTGCCCAAATGAACAAAGAGGCAAAAGTACTAAAATGAAAATTGTTAGAAATTTATTCATAGCTTAACCTTATTTTAAAGTTTGGAAAATTAAGAAAATTTTATAAAAACCATTGTTAATTCGTCAACGATATTAACATTTTAACGGTTTTAGATATATAACAGGTATAATTGTAAAACTCCTACCATTATCATCCTATTTTTATTACGTATCTTTGCAACTTTCTTTTAAAGATTGATTAATAATTATTTAACTATGAAAATCGACAACGATTTTAACGATATAGATGCTTTAGGCGATAGCCATATTGGTTCATCGAGTGATACTCCTATGAGAGATGACGCTTTTGAATTATCAAAAGAAGAGAAAATAGACATTATTAAAGATGATGTAAGACACATCATGGAAACTTTAGGCCTAGACCTTACTGATGATAGTTTACAAGGTACACCAAACCGTGTTGCAAAAATGTTTGTAAATGAAATATTTGGTGGCCTAGACCCTAAAAAAAAGCCAAGCGCTTCTACCTTCGAAAATAAATATAAATATGGTGAAATGCTTGTAGAAAAAAACATTACGGTTTATTCTACTTGCGAGCATCATTTACTTCCAATCGTTGGAAGAGCACATGTGGCTTACATTTCTAACGGCACTGTAGTTGGTTTGTCTAAAATGAATAGAATTGTAGACTATTATGCCAAGCGTCCACAGGTACAAGAGCGTCTTACCATACAAATTGTAAAAGAGTTGCAGGAAGTTTTAGGAACTGATGATGTTGCTTGTGTAATAGATGCTAAACATCTATGCGTAAACTCTCGTGGAATAAGAGATATAGAGAGCAGCACTGTAACTTCTGAATTTGGAGGAAAATTTAAAGAAAAAGAAACGCGAAGAGAATTCCTTGATTACATTCAGTTAGATACAAAGTTTTAGCTTGTTTCCTCTTACTTTGTTATTTAGTTTTGTTTAAACATTTTTTGAATTTTACAGCATGCCTTTATACGATACCCAAGCTATAAAAATATACAACTCCCTATCTGGTGAGAAAGAAGTCTTTAAACCTATTAACGATGGTTATGTTGGCATGTATGTATGTGGACCAACAGTATACAGCAATGTACATTTAGGTAACGTAAGAACATTTATGTCTTTTGATGTTATTTTTAGATATCTAAAACATCTAGGCTACAAAATAAGATACGTTAGGAATATTACCGATGCAGGCCACTTAGAAAATGATGCAGATGAGGGCGAAGATCGTATAGCAAAAAAGGCAAGAATAGAAGCTATTGAACCAATGGAAGTTGTACAACGTTACACGGTAGACTTTCATAATATCTTAAATAGATTCAACTTTTTACCTCCAAGTATAGAGCCTACTGCAACAGGTCATATTATTGAGCAAATAGAACTTATTAAGACCCTAATAGATAATGGCTTTGCCTACGAGGTAAATGGCTCTGTATATTTTGATGTACATAAATACAATGAAACTAAGCCTTACGGAATTTTAAGCAAACGTAAGCTCGAAGATTTAATTCATAACACCAGAGCTCTTGATGGACAATCTGACAAGAAAAACCCTCAAGATTTTGCATTATGGAAAAAAGCTGAGCCACAACACATTATGCGCTGGCCTTCACCTTGGAGCGACGGTTTTCCTGGTTGGCACTTAGAATGTACAGCTATGAGCACCAAATATCTTGGTGAACAATTTGATATTCATGGTGGTGGTATGGACTTAAAATTTCCACATCATGAGTGTGAAATTGCACAAGCAGAAGCTTGTAACAACCATTCGCCAGTGAATTATTGGATGCATGCCAACATGCTTATTATGAATGGCAAAAAAATGGCAAAATCTACAGGGAATTTTATTCTGCCTAATGAAATATTTTCTGGAGATAATCCTCACATCACAAAAGCATATTCTCCAAGTGTTGCTAGATTCTTTATGCTTCAGGCACATTACAGAAGTATTTTAGATTTTACTAATAATGGTTTATTAGCCAGTGAGAAAGGGTTTTATAGATTGATGGATGCAATCAATTTAATTGAAGATTTAAAAACCAGCGATTCATCATCATTTAATGTTGCCGAATGGAAACAGAAATGTTATGATGCCATGAATGACGACTTTAACACTCCAATCCTAATAGCTACTTTGTTTGATGCTGCAAAATTCATCAACCAAATTAAAGATGGTAATGCGACAATAACCAATGAGGACTTAGAGGTATTAAGAGAAACGCTAGAGACTTTTACGTTTGATGTTTTAGGTTTAGTTAACACATCTAAAGAAAGTACAGATTCTGACAAATTATCTGGCGCTGTTGAAATATTAATTAATCTTAGAAAAGAAGCTAGACAGAATAAAGACTTTGCTTTGTCTGATAAGATTAGAGACGAACTAGCAGAAGCTGGTATACAACTTAATGATAGTAGAGAAGGCACCACATTTACGACTAATTAATCGTGAAAAAAATACTTGCATATCCTTTTTTATTATTGATTAAAGTCTATCAAACTTTTATATCACCATTTACTCCTGCTACTTGCAGGTATCAACCTACATGTTCACACTACGCTAAAGAAGCTCTAGAAGTTCATGGATTTTTTAAAGGTGGTAAATTGGCATTGAAACGGATTTTTAGCTGTCATCCATGGGGAGGAAAAGGTTATGACCCTGTACCACCAAAAGAAGATTAATATTACGTTAATCCTATTTTCACTCCCTAACAAAATAGTATATTTACAGCGAAAAGTTTAAAAGTATGCATGCATTACAAATTTCTTGGAATCCTGATAAATCTATTGATCTTGGTTTTTTTGAACTCCACTTTTATAGTGTCATGTGGATTATCGCCTTTATACTAGGCTTCTACGTTACAAAGAAAATTTGGAAAAACGAAAATCAGTCTAATGAATCTTTAGACTCTTTATTTATCTATTCTGTTTTAGGAATTATGATTGGTGCCAGATTAGGCCATGTTATCTTTTACCAATCTGAATTAATTAGTGAAGATTTCTTTAGCATCTTTTTACCTTTTAGTTTTAAAGATGGTATACGATTTACAGGCTTTCAAGGCCTAGCTAGCCATGGCGCAGCTATTGGTATGATAATCTCAATGTACTTATTTAATAAAAAAGTATTAAAAAAATCTATCCTATGGATTCTAGATCGTGTAGTCGTTGCCACTGCTCTTGGCGCTGTATTTGTAAGGATTGGGAATTTTATTAATTCAGAAATAATAGGCAAGTATACTAACAGTGATTTTGGTGTTGTATTCAGACAACTTAGTGAAACCGAGCCAAGACATCCTGCTCAGTTATACGAAGCGTTTTGCTATATTTTTGTATTTATAACGTTGCTCTATTTTTACTGGAAAACCAATAAATCTAAACAAGAAGGCTTTTTATTTGGTTTATTTTTAGTTTTTCTATGGACGATTAGATTCTTTGTTGAATTTGTTAAAGAACCTCAAGGTGATGAAGATTTGGCTGCTTTCTTCGGAAATACGCTCAATAACGGTCAGCTTTTAAGTATACCCTTTATACTTATTGGTCTGTACTTTATGTTTATTTACAAACCTAAAAACAAGGTTGCTTAATGCGCATAACTCCGTTTTTTAAATTCTTTATTCTGTTCTTTTCTTTGCTTTTATTTTTTAATTGTAAAAATGAAAAGAAAGATACTTCAAACGACAAAATTGAAGTAAGCTTTAAAAAAGAAGGAATTTTAAATCTTAAAAAAGCGAATACCGATTCTATTATAAAAACCTTAGATATAGAATTTGCCGAAGATGAGTACGAAACACAAACAGGCTTAATGTACCGAACCAAACTTGGCACCAACCAAGGTATGCTGTTTATATTTCCTAATACACAAATGCGAAGTTTCTATATGAAGAACACCAAAATTCCCTTAGACATTATTTATATAGGTGACAAGTTACAGATTGTAAGCTTTCAAAAAAACGCAAAACCTTTTGACGAAACTTCACTTCCATCTGAAGCTCCTGCTAAATATGTTTTAGAAATCAATGCTGGTCTTTCCGATGAATGGCAACTTGAAATCGGTGACAAAATTGACTTCATAAAAGACTAATTAAATTCTTTTAGGGCTTTTTATTTAAAAAATGATATATCTTGTAGGAATAATTTAAATTCCTATCTACATGAAATCATTAAAAACCCTTTCACTTTTAATTCTATCCTTAGTTTTATTTTGCTCTTTTTCACTTAAAGATTCACCTTCTTATGTTGGTAAATGGAAGGGTAAAGACAAAGGTGACATTGGCTACTTAACACTTACTAAAGATGGTTACGCTTTGTTTGAATTTGACGGTCAAATAATGGGAGGAAAATCATTTACAAGAGACGGAACTGAAGCCTCAATGCATTATGAAGTTGAAAAAAAAGAAAACTACTACCACATTGATTTTATTGTTAAGAAGGTAAAAGATGAAGAAACATTAGGCACCTTGCAAGGTATCTTTAAAATGAATTCTGAATCTCAAATGGTCTTAGCATTGGGTTTTGACGGTTCAGCACGACCAACCAATTTTGAAACCGATCAAATTACGCTCAACAAAATCGATTAAGCTAATAACTTATTTAAAAAAAAGCCTTTCTTTTCAGAAAGGCTTTTTTATTTAGTCTGTCTCGTCTTTAATATAATTAATTTTTAATTCTTCACTATTTTTCTAAAGACTTTTAGACCTATTGCATCATTAGAAACTTCCATAAAATACGGAGCTTTTAGCAGGTTACTTAACCCTTCTACTTTAACACCTCCCTCTAGACACTCATGAGTTTTATTGTATACTTTACGACCATTTAAATCATAAATAATAATATTTATTTTAGAGCCTAATAATTGTTCAGGCAGGTTTAAAGATATACTCTCATTAAAAGGGTTTTGTAAAATCTCTATGTTTTCTAGACTAAAATCATCAATACTTAATAAATCACCATCAACTCCATCACAATTTTCATCAACACCATTACCTTCAGAATCTGATGAATCTGGGTTTATTTCACCATTGGCATCGTCACAATCTAAACCATTTACTACATAACCCAAAGGTGGTATATCGGAACAGTCTTCTATTGTACTATTAGGGTCACCGTAGCCATCACCATCTAAATCCTCATAAAACGTTGTTGGAGCTTGCCCCTCAGCTGTCATGGTAACACATACCTCCTCAGTATACTCGCAACCAAACTCATCTACTGTTCTATAAGTATAACAATGCTCGCCTTCAGACCCAGGAGCAACTGTAATTATGTTTCCATTTATTTCTGTTATACTAGAATCAGCGTCCCACGACTGAGAAGTAATTTGAGGAGTATACTCATAATCTTCTAACTCTAGACTAGGGTCAAAATTAAGCTCCCATGAAAAAATATAGCCATTATCTATGGCAAGGTTATCTACAATCCTGATACACCATTCTCCGTTTAATGGACTTCCTAGTAAAGCATCAAAACTTTCATAAGGCAAATAAGTACCAGGCACCCATGACTCACGCGGTGGATTTCCGTTAAGCTCTGTAGGCGCATTAGCGAGTAAAGTGGTTGCATTCATAGAAAAACAATAGTCTTCACCAATTCCAGGATCAAGAGTTTCATTATCATTAGCTCCTCCAAAGTAGGTTCCACCGCCTGCTTGATCGAACAACCGAACTTCTTGTCCGTTTGGACTTTGAATAAAAATATCCAAATCTCCAGAGTATGAATGCTCTATATTCATACAAATATCAAGTATTTGAGAAACATCTGTTAGCACAGCTTCATTATCAAAACATGTAACGTTGATACATGTACTATAGGCAGCTCCACTACCATCTGGCAAAAAGGTTACTTCACTTTCTGGTGGAGGACAATTATAAAACAACAATAAGGGGTCTGCTACCCCTTGTATCGTTGTTGTATCACCAAAACACAAAGTGTTATCATCTGCTTGAGTACCTGTAAAGTCTGGAGCTCCTGAAACTCTAATCACTTGGTTTATAGCATTACCATTTGAGCAACCATCCATATAATTATCCATATTAGTATCATGAATATCCAAATTTACCAGATAAACACCTGGCTCATCATACGAAACATTAACACTCTGACCTATGGCAGTTGATCCATCTCCTAAATCCCAAGTGTATGATGCTCCTGTACCATCAACCTCAAAAACACCACTCCCATTTAGTTGAATACTATCACCAACACACACCTCAACAATACCCTCTGTATTAGCCGATGGAGATACAGAATCTAAAACCGCAGTAATGTCTTGACATGGTGTTGTACAAGATACAGATGCTGCCCATCCTGCTGTATTAGTTGTACTATCGGACACAAACTCTATTGTTATACATCCACTTGGATTATCAAATGTTGCTATTATAGTTCCTGGTGAAACATCTCCAGAATGCACACCAAAAAAAGGCAACCCCTCTGTGCTTTCCCCATCATAAATACTCATTACATCAACATTTAGTTGGGTTTGAAAATCAAAAAAATCTAACTTGATTCTTTGCCCAACTTCTTCTGGACAAATTGTTAAAGTATAATCCTCGTTGCCAGAGTAATTTGAATTTCCTCCTCCTGAATCATAAAACGTTCCTGAACATGTAGTTATAGAACCATTTTGCATTAAGATGTCTTGCCCAAAACAAAAAGTTGATATGGAGATAGAAATTATGAGTAGTAATTTTTTCATAAATGTGATTGATTGTGTTAATGACCCATAAGTTAGGATTTATTTTTAAACCTTTAGTATAAGATGTGCAGATAGTTCAATGGTTGCGTCTAAAAATAAAAAAACGCCTTTTTTTTCAAAAAGGCGTTCATATTATAACTTAGAAATCGAATATTTTATTCTTCGTCTTCTTCTTTTACTTTCTTCTTTAATGATTCAGCAGCATCACCTTTTTTAGCTGTATCGTACATTAACGGTGTTGCGATAAACATAGAAGAATATGTACCTACTACTACACCAACTATTAATGCAAACAATAAACCTCTTAACGATTCTGCTCCAAAGATGAACATTGCTAATAACACTACTAAAGTTGTAACAGAAGTATTTAATGTTCTACTTAATGTACTGTTTAATGAAGCATTAATTGTCTTATCTAACTTCCAAGACGTATGCTCGTTTAGGTATTCTCTAATTCTATCAAATACTACCACAGTATCATTAAGCGAGTAACCAATAACCGTTAAGATAGCTGCAATAAATGCTTGGTCTATTTCCATACTAAATGGCATAAATTTCCATGTTAAAGAGAAAATACCCAATACGATTAAAACATCATGGAATACTGCAGCAACTGCACCAAGAGAGAACTGCCATCTCTTAAATCTAAATAAGATATAAAGGAATACCACTACTAAAGATCCTAATACTGCCCAGAATGATGACTTTTTAATATCATCTGCAATCGTAGGACTTACTTTACTAGAAAGCATTTTACCAATTTTTGCTTCATCAGAACCATTATCAAACTCTTCGTAAGTCATACCAGAAGGTAAATATGGTTTTAAAGCTTCAAATAATTTAGTTTGTATCTCTGTATCTGCTTCTACCGAATTGTCGTCTACTCTATACTTTGTAGAAATTTTTAACTCATTTGCAGAGCCTATAGTCTTTACTTCAGCACTATTAAACACATTTGGATCGTTAAGCACACTTGTAATTTCTTCTGTGCTTACTGGTTGCTCAAAACGCACCTGATAAGTTCTACCTCCTACAAAATCAATACCTTGGTCTAATCCTGTTGTAAATAATGATCCTAAACTAGCAAGGATTAACGCACCAGAAACAACATAAGCAATCTTACGTTTCTTTAAGAAGTCGATGTTTACATTTTTAAACAACCCTTTAGTTATAGCCGTAGAAAAATCTAAAGTTCCACCTCTGTTAACCCACCAATCAATTAATAAACGAGTAATGAAAATCGCCGTAAATAATGATGTTAAAATACCTATGATTAATGTTGTTGCAAAACCTTTAATTGGCCCTGTACCAAATACAAACAAGATTAATGCAGTTAAACCTGTAGTGATGTTAGCATCTAGAATTGAAGATAAAGCGTTAGAAAAACCATCTTTTATAGATTCTTTTTGCGATTTACCTTTTTCTAATTCTTCCCTTATTCGCTCAAAGATAAGTACGTTAGCATCAACCGAAATACCTATAGTTAATACAATACCAGCAATACCAGGTAGGGTTAATACTGCACCTAAACTTGCTAACACTCCAAATATCAATAAGATGTTCAACAACAATGCAACATCAGCAAAAGCACCTGCTTTTCCGTAATAGAAAATCATCCATAGTACAACAAATGCCAATGCAATTAAGAAAGACATCATTCCGCTATCAATAGCTTCTTGTCCTAAAGAAGGTCCTACTTCATCTGCCTGAATAATCTCAGCAGATGCTGGTAATTTACCTGCTCTTAATACGTTTGCTAAATCTACAGCTTCGTTAAGTGTAAAAGAACCTGAAATTTGAGATCTTCCTCCAGCAATACCTTCTGGTTGATTTCTTACACTTGGTGCTGAGTACACAATATCATCTAAAACTATTGCGATGTACCCATTTTCTTGGTTGGCTTTTTTCGTTATTTCTTGCCATTCTCTAGCTCCTTTAGGGTTCATTTGCATACTTACAGCTGGTCTACTTAGCTCGTCAAAATCTTGTCTTGCATCTGTAATAACAGCACCACTCAATTCTGGCTCACCATCTCTATTACCCTTAATAGCATAAAGCTCAGAATACTCAGAATCTTTAGCCTGAATTCCCCAAACAAATTTTGCATAACGCATTTCTGTTGGCAAAAGCGCTCTGTTTTTAGGATCATTAAGTGCTTCTAATACTCTCTCTTTATCCTTAGCTAGGAAACTAGCAATCATTGGTCCACCACCTGGAGCTTGAATACCTAATGGATTAACATTAGCAACGTTTGTTGTATCAGTTTCAATTTGTCCTGTTAACTCATCTATAGTATTTGTTGTAGAATCTTGCTCTACTTCTGCAACCTCAGTAACTTCATCTTCACCTTCTTTATCTTTAGAAGCTTCTACCAAAGCTTGGTTAACCTGAAATACATACGGTAGCATTTCTTCTGCCTTAAAGGTTTCCCAAAACTGTAATTGTGCTGTCTTAGTAATAATATCTACCACACGTTTTTTGTCTCTTGCCCCTGGTAATTCAATTAAAATACGACCAGAATTCCCTAAACGCTGAATGTTTGGAGATGATACACCAAAACCATCGATACGATTACGCAATACTTCGAAAGCAGAAACTATAGACTCATCTATTTTTTTCTCTAAAATACCTTTAACTTCATTGTCCGACATTTCAGGTTTAATATCATCACTCAAGTTTCTGTTTGCAAAAATATCTGGAGATGCTAATTTGGTATCTCCTTTAATAGCATCAAACGCTCTAAAAAATGATTCTAAATAAGATTCTTGAGCGTCTTTTTGTAATTCTTCTGCATCGGCTAATGCTTTGTTAAATACAGGATCTTTACTATTGTTTGCCAATCCTTTTAAGATGTCTTTTACAGAAATCTGAATAATTGCGTTAATACCACCCTTAAGGTCAAGACCTAGTTTCATGGCATTATCCTCAACCTCAGTGTAAGTATACTGAGATACACCTAATAAATTATATACTTCTATCGGCTCAAACTTGTTGTCGTCAACTTTAACTTTTGATGTTTTTAAAGAATCTAAGTAGTTAACCTCAGCTTGTGCTCTTAAATCATGATAACCGTCTACAGTTTCGTCATACTTTGCTACCGCAGCTTGTTTTGCTTCGTCTTCAATTTGGTTGGCCTTAAAGGTGAAAGACAATTGGTAAATACTTACCAAACCAAATAGTAGCGCAAACAATTTAATTATTCCTTTGTTTTGCATTTTGTTTTGTTTTACGTCTAATTTTTTAACGCGCAAATATAGAATTTACCGCATAATCAGACAATTGATTTTTATGTTATAAATTATTTTTTTGTGCCTTTTGATTGATTCAAAAAGTTGAAAATGAAGTGATGGAATTTTTTCAGATAGATTCCTTAAGAGATAGGACCTGCTCTTACTTCAGGTATTTCGTATAGATTTCTATTTTCTAAAATAAAAGTCCCTGAATTAATTCTGAAGCCAACTTTAACTAATTGATGTAATACTTCTAATTGATACAGACTACCCGAAGCATCTTTTTTTAGATTATTAAACCTATCGGTTTTCTGGTTAAGCTCTACAATCTGTACACCATCAAAATCCCAATCATTGTTTTGATTTTTCTTTTGAATTTCGGAGACATTAAGCTTGTAGTCTCTTAAAGTTTCTTTATCAGAATTTTTATTTGAAGGGAAAGAACTTTCACCCAACAAAAAATTGAAATCACTACTATTGGTTAATATGTGCTCTATACTCTGTACATCAGCAACACTGTAGTATGCAATTTTAAGATTTCCGTTTTTATCCTGACCAATCAGTAAGCTTTCAGCACCAATTTTTTGTAATTTTTGCTGAATATCTTGAAGTGCATTTTGCACCTCAATTTCTGAAACGTTAGCATTAGAAAACTGAATGGTTATCTCCTGATTAGGAGTAGCGGGAGTTTCTATAAACCTTCCTAAAAAGGCCAATAGAACTATTATAATACCAAAATGTAATTTGGATCGCATTCGGCAAATATAACAAAAAATAAAGACCGCATTTCTGCAGTCTTTAGTTTAATATGATTTGATAAAAAATGTCTTAAAATTCTAAAAGACCATTTGTCTTTTTAACACCTTCAGCACTTTCTGCTAAATGTTGTTTTTCAGCATCACTTAATGGCACATTTACGATTTTTTCAATACCATTTTTACCCAAGATTACTGGCACACCAATACAAAGATCGCTTAGTCCGTACTCACCATCTAATAATGTTGAACAAGGGAACATTTTCTTTTGATCGCAAGCAATTGCCTGTACCAATCCGCTTACAGCTGCACCTGGAGCATACCATGCAGAAGTACCTAACAACTTAGTTAAGGTTGCACCACCAACTTTAGTATCTTCTTTTACTTGGTCTAAGCGCTCTTCTGATAAAAACTCAGAAACTTTAATACTGTTTCTTGTAGCATGAGATGTTAATGGTACCATCCCTTTATCGCTATGACCACCTATTACCATACCATCTACATCGCTTATTGGTGCTTCTAAAGCTTCAGCTAATCTATATTTAAAACGAGCAGAATCTAAAGCTCCACCCATTCCTATAATTTTATGCTTTGGTAAACCTGTAGTTTTGTGAGCCAAATACGTCATGGTATCCATTGGATTACTCACAACAATTAAAATTGTATTTGGAGAATGCTCTACTAAGTTGGCAGAAACTGTTTTTACAATACCAGCATTAATACCTATTAACTCTTCGCGAGTCATACCTGGTTTACGAGGAATACCAGAGGTAATAACACAAATATCACTATTTGCAGTTTTTGAATAATCGTTTGTACTTCCTGTAATCTTAGTATCAAAACCATTTAAAGAAGCGGTTTGCATTAAGTCCATTGCTTTACCTTCTGCATAGCCTTCTTTGATATCTAATAATACAACTTCTGAAGCAAAATTTTTAATAGCGATGTATTCTGCACAACTTGCGCCTACTGCACCAGCGCCAACTACGGTTACTTTCATTTTATTTTTATGTTTTAGATCGTTAAAATTTGACACAAATTTACGGTTTTACAATCTAAATTCCATGATTTATGTCATCTATCTATAATAAAAAAGCAGCCTTTATAGCTGCTTTTAATGATATATTTAATTCATTATTATCTGAATCCAAAATTTACACCGACAGAGAATGCATCAAATTCTGAAATATGATATTCTCCATTCAATCTAAAGAATCCTAATTTCAATTTAAAACCTACAGTTCCTCTTACTGCAGATACATCACTAGATACCGAGAAGGGATCTGTTATTGTCTCTGATGTTAATACACCATCAGTTACCCTATAGTCACCTAACAAATCAGACTCTGATTTACCTTTTATATATCCTAATCCACCATATAAATTGAAGATAGGTAATTTAGTAGAAACCGCTAATTGAAATAACCATGTATTTGTGCTATTCTCAAGTCTTTGGTTTTCGCCCTCAATACCTGAAGATTCTGTAAGGTCATAAGAACCATCTATGTGATTGTAGGCTACCAAACCAGATAGTGCTACAGGCCAAATCTTATCAGCAGGAAGCCATTCAGTAAATTCAAGTTGAAGTGCAGCTCCGTACATATTAAAAGTAACTTCATCTGTATCTATCTTTGGAAGGTAACGCGCTTTAACCTCTATACCACTTCCTAAGCCTACTGCACCTTGCAAGGCCGCAGAGGGAATTAGATTATAACTATCTTCACCTATACCTTGAGGCAATTCTATTTGTGCTGTTTGGGACCCAAAAATGGGATCATCATATTCTACTTCAACAAAAATTGAAGGATCATTTTCTCCCAAAACAGTTGCTACATTTTGTGTACCAGGACCTGAGACAAACTGAATGTTGTTATAGTCTGCAGTATTCATACTAAACATTTTGTCTTCATCACCAATTAAAGTTGCATTGGCAACAAGAGATATTTCAAAACCACCTAAAGGCTTTACTTTAGCAGAATTAAACCAATTGGCATTCATACTATGCATTAATCCATTAGTTCCTGGAGCTAAATAATCGTTTGCAAAACGTTGAGCATCTTCTACACCTGCAGACAGCAGAACATCTAAATCATTTTGCGCTTTAGACACCATGAACGAGGTGCAGAATACTGTGAAAAGAAATAAATTTCTCATTGTAATTGAGTTTATAGTAAGTAACAAATATATTAAAATAACGATAAGAATTACATTTTATCGTTATTAAACGCACTTAATCGAGTTTTTATTGTACAAAAAAAGCAACCACGTTATTAACGTAATTGCTTTAATTTTGGTTTTAAAAGCTTCTATCTAAGCGTCAATATTGGCATAAATAGCGTTCTTCTCAATAAACTCTCTACGTGGTGGTACTTCATCTCCCATTAACATTGAGAAGATTCTATCAGCTTCACCTCCGTTATCAATATTTACCTGACGTAAAGTTCTAAATTCAGGATTCATAGTAGTGTCCCAAAGCTGTTCTGCATTCATCTCACCAAGACCTTTGTAACGTTGTATTTTAGAATTATCTCCAAAATCTGCCACAATAGCATCACGATCTTTATCTGACCAAGCATATTGCTTTTTAGCACCTTTCTTCACTAAGTATAAAGGTGGTGTAGCGATGTATACATAACCATTTTCAATAAGTTCGCGCATGTATCTAAAGAAGAACGTTAAGATTAAAGTTGCAATGTGGCTACCATCAATATCGGCATCACACATAATTACCACTTTATGGTATCTTAATTTTGAAAGGTTTAAGGCTCTAGGATCTTCTTCGGTACCAATAGTTACACCAAGTGCTGTAAAGATATTTTTGATTTCTTCGTTTTCAAAAACCTTGTGTTGCATTGCTTTTTCAACATTAAGAATCTTACCTCTTAATGGTAAAATAGCCTGAAATTTTCTGTCTCGACCTTGCTTAGCTGTTCCACCTGCAGAATCACCCTCTACAAGGAATACTTCGCATTGTGTTGGGTCTTGCTCAGAACAGTCAGATAATTTTCCTGGCAAGCCACCAATACTCATTACTGTTTTTCGTTGTACCATTTCACGCGCTTTTTGTGCTGCGTGACGCGCTTGTGCTGCTAAAATTACCTTCTGAACAATAGTCTTAGCATCATCTGGATGCTCTTCTAAATAATCCGTTAACATTTCAGAAACTGCCTGAGAAACAGATGCTGAAACTTCACGGTTACCTAGTTTTGTTTTAGTCTGACCTTCGAACTGTGGTTCGGCAACTTTTACAGAAACGATTGCCGTTAACCCTTCACGGAAATCATCACCAGAAATATCAAACTTCAATTTATCTAACATACCAGAACTATCTGCATATTTCTTTAAGGTATGCGTTAAACCACGACGGAAACCTGACAAGTGTGTTCCTCCTTCGTGTGTATTAATATTGTTTACATAAGAGTGCAAATTCTCTGCATAAGACGTGTTATACACCATAGCAACTTCAACAGGAACTCCGTTCTTTTCACCTTCAAACGAAATAACATCATTCATTAAAGGCTCTCTGTTACCATCCAAGAACTTTACAAATTCTGAAAGCCCTTCTTCTGAGTGGAATGTTTCACCTTCAAAGGTACCGTCTTCTTTTTTGTAGCGCTTATCCACTAAATGAACTGTAATACCCTTGTTAAGGTATGCCAACTCGCGCATACGACTTGCTAAGGTATCGTAGTTATATTCTAGTGTTTGTTGAAAAATTTGCGAATCTGGTTTAAAGGTTACAATGGTACCTGTTTTATCGGTATCACCAATTGACTTTACAGGATATAAGGTCTTTCCTCTTTCGTATTCTTGTTCCCAAATTTTTCCTTCTCTATAAACAGTTGCTTTTAAGTGCTCAGAAAGTGCGTTAACACAACTTACACCTACACCATGTAAACCACCAGAAACTTTATAAGAATCTTTATCAAATTTACCACCTGCACCAATTTTGGTCATTACAACCTCTAATGCAGAAACACCTTCTTTTTTGTGAAGGCCAACCGGAATACCACGACCATCATCTTCTGTAGTTATGGAATTATCCTCATTTATAGTAACTGTAATGTTATCGCAGTGTCCAGCTAAGGCTTCGTCAATTGAGTTATCTACAACCTCATATACCAAATGGTGCAAACCTCTTACACCAACATCACCAATATACATCGACGGACGCATACGCACGTGCTCCATCCCTTCTAGGGCCTGAATACTATCTGCGCCATACTGTTTTTTGTTTTCTTCGCTCATTTTATTTTAAATAAGATTTAGTTCTAATTTTACAGCAAAAAAGACGCTTACTGCGTCTCTCTTGAGTACTTTCAAAGATACAAAAATTAGAAGTCAAAACATTGCTTTTTATAGCCTTTAAGCAATAATTATCAACAATTGTTAAAAACCTAAAAGTGTCTTAAAACAGCTAAAAAGTGTCTTAAATTGGATTTTAGTCATTTTTATCAATGTTGAATTTACAAAAAAACACAAAACATCTCAGAAGCGATATTTTGACGTTTCTAATATTTTATTTTTTGTGGAATTTGAGCCTTAAAATGTCTTTAACTCTTAAAATTACTTCATTAATGATTTTAATACTTGGTCTAGAGTATTTTCTGTGGTTACACCTAAGAATTGGTCTTCTTCCTTATTATTGACGTATTTGATGGTTGGGCAATATTCTGTATCAAACAAGGCATATAATTTTTGATCTACTACAAGTGCATAAACAGGCTGAAACTGACATCTTCTTGTTAGTGCTTCGTAGTTTTCTTGATTTAAAAATTCGTTTAGAAACAATTGGCGTTGTTGCTCATTTAAATCTATTTTTTTTAATACTTGTCTTTGTTCAAAATACTCATTTAGTTGTATTTGAGAGTCTTTATCATATTCTTCTTCGCTTAAATAGCAAAGGGATATTTTTTTTGCTTCTTTTAAAACTTTTGCATCTTTCATCTCTCTACAAGAAATTAAAACTATTGATATTATTAAAAAAGTAATTCCTTTCATGTTGCTTAATTATATTTTACATCGCTGCTTTTAAAGCCCGATTGACCATACTTTCCGTTTTGATTAAGTTGATATTTAGTATTGTTTTTTGCATCAGTGTATGCTCTGTTAAAGAGTTGGTCCCAAGACCCAATATTATCATTTATTTTACTTGCTTCTTTGGCAAACGAATTGATAAAGGCATTTGTAAAATGTCCATTACCCATGCTTCCGTTAGATTTTCGCATACAAAAAGACCATTCGCCTTTACTTGATGACGTAGAGATTAAAGACCCTCTAGAATCTATAAATAAGCGCTCTAGTTTATCCTCATCAAACAAAAAACCAGATTTAAACGGGATTTCTTCGTCACTTTTAGTACCACTTCTAGTACGTGGTATTGAGTTACATAAATCTCCAAGAGTAATGGTTAAACGTGCATTTTTTCCTTTAATAAAGCTATGCATAGATTCTAAGCCATAATCCTTACCGTCTAGACTCATGCTAGGAAAACGACTATATCCTGATGTATCGTTATAACCATGCCCAGAATAATAGAATATTACAACATCATTGTTCTTAATATCCAAGCTATTTATCTTTGCTATAATGCTAGCTTTGTCAAAACTAGTGTCGTAAAGCTTACTTATTTCGTATTTAATACCAACTTCGCGAGCTGCTTTTTGGAAGAGATTAGATACGTCATCTAAATCTTGACGTACACTAGCACCAATTTGTGGGTCATTGCTGTCTGCTGCAATTATAAGATGTAATTTAACCTCACCTGTGTATTGATTAGTGTAGCTAGATGTCGTTGTTGTGCTTGTTGTACTTGTGCTTTGGTCATTTACCAAATTAGTACATGTAATATCTGTAACCCAAGAGCCATATTTTGAAGTAGACTTTTCAAGCTTTCTAAATCCGTATTTTTTTCCATTAAAATCTCTTAAGTTATCCTTATCGCTCCATACAAGAGATCCGTCTAATGTTTTAGCATAATAATAGAAAAGACTGTTTGGAGAGTTTTCTACGTATACGGTTTTTCCTGGTTCTATTGTCCACCAACCTTTGGAGCTCCATTTGTCCTTAAAATCTAAATAACGTATAGCAACCTTAATTGGCTTAATACATTTATTTTTAAATTTTAATCTGTAAAAGGTTTCGCCAGAACTACTTGAACTCGTTGTACTCGACGACGTTGTTTGGTTGGTTGAAATTAACTTAGTGTATTTTATATATTCTGGTTCACTGGTCCAGAAAAAGCTATGGATGTATGATTTTGTAAAATCTTTTGAAGGATCTAGTTTTTTAAACGTTGCTTCTTTAACATTATCTAAATTACCGTCTGCCAAATCTGCATCATCATAGGTATAAAGTTTATCGTACTGGTTGTTAATATTTACTCCTTTAAAAACAAAATTATCTGCAGAATAACCAACGTTAGATTCTTTAGAAGAATATACTATTTCTGCATTTTGTCCATCGAACATAAAGAACTTAGACCCATCACTATTATAATTATACTTGCCAACACACTTATATTTAGCCACTTTATAAGCACCATCTTTTGTTGTATAATTTACTCTTACGTTTATGTTTTCTTTTTCAAAAAACTCTACTAGAGCAATATATTTTATCCCGTCAGTACCTTGCCATTTTATTTCGTAAAAATTTTGTGCTATAGACAGATAGAAGCAGCAAATAAAAATGATAGTTAGTATTTTTTTCATAATATAGTTTTGGCAATAGATATAACATCAATTATGAATGATGATATTCCTTTTTAATTTAGCTAATTAATCACAATTTAATAAAATATGGGAAACGTACGCAATCTTAAACAGGATAAAACATTTATTTTCAACACCATCAAGATTACAGGTTAGTAAATTACTGTTTAAATTGATTTTTGACTAAAAAAGTTGCTTAAACACTTAAAAAGTAGTTTAAATTGAATTCTAAAGATTTTGAAAAGTGAAATTTACAAAAGTATCTTGGGCGACAAATTTCAGTCTCTTTTAAAAGAGCTATTGGCAATAATTTAACTCGCTATCTTAATGAGTTTCTTCGTGAAGTTGCTTTTTTAATTTTTCTAATAAATTCAAAAGACTGTTTAAAGATCTTAAATTGCTCTGAGTGGTTTCTAGCTTAAGTGTTGCTACGTTCCAAAATTTCATGGATTCAAATAAAAAATTAAAATCTGTTTGAGGTCCTCCAACAACAAAATGCTCTCTATACATTGGCAAAGCGGCATTTGAATAGTTAATATGTTCAGCAAAAAAAGGTTCTATAAGCATATTGTATTGATTGTCTATATAGACATCGCCTCTTTCAAAAAAATTAAGTTCAGCTTTGAGTTCTAGCAATAATTGTTTTAGTTTTTTCTTTTCAACCTTTGTTAGCAGTCCTTGTTGCAAAAATTCATTAAAGGTTTCGTATGACAAATTGTGGTTCCAAGCAGTCGCCAAAGCACCTATATTTTCTAATAGTGCTGGGATGCTATCATGGTTTTTGGATGCTAGAATTTGTAGTGTTTTTTTCTGTTTTTCTTCTAAATCGTTTTCCCCTTCAATTTGGTTTTTAACAACTAAAATTTGCTCTTCAACCTCAACATTAAGCTTTTTGTAATACGAAAACATCTTATCTCTTTCTATACGTCTTTGGTTCCAATTGCTAACTTGTAACGCTATGAGAATTCCTATAACTACAAGGAAAATTTCTCCAATAGCATATTTTAAGTATTTAGATGTTTTTCCTTTATCTATTAGATTTTTTCGAATGTTGCGGAAAAATTTAATCATTGTCTTTTGGCTTTGTTAGCATTATTATCTCTTCTAGAGACTCTTTAAGTTTTTGCAGTTCTCCACTAGTATTTAATATTTGGTCCACTAGGTCGTACCTTCCTCTTACTTTGAATTCAAACTCTAAAGTTTGCAGCACATCAAAATTGTTTCTTGGGTCATTAAAATTAAAGTTCCAATCAAAGTGTTTTGAAAAATAGGGATCATATTGATTCAACACATAGTCTCTAGACGCTTGTTCTTCTTCTTGATAATCTTTAACTAAATCTTTCCAAGAAATTAATCGATTTCTTAATTGCTCATTTGAGATAATATTAAATGAGGACGTACTAGTAAGTGCATCTATACTTGATTGAGATGGGTTGAACGTAACACCTCCATAGGACCAGAACAGATAATGAGACAACGAATCTAACGCAGGTTGCTCTGGTTTTGATTTAATGGGAAACATCTGAATGATTTTACGACAATTCTTAAATACATTTTGGTGCCCATTTACAACTGAGTCTAATTGCTTTTGATTATTCACAAACTCCTTATGGATATCAGCTAAAATCGCTTTTTCTTTATTAGAATTTATTCGCTTTTCATTCCAATTGTTAATTTGAAGTGCAATCAAAATCCCAATCACTACAAGAATAATTTCACCAATAGCATATTTAAGGTATTTACTGGTTTTACCTTCATTAATGAGGTTTTTACGAATATGCCTAAAGAATTTTATCATGGTTTTAAAAGGGGTTTAATAATCATTATTACAAAACATGTTAATCTCTTGAATCAAAGCATTTCCTAGTTCTATTAATTTTGGATAATTTCCCAGATAAGTCCGTTCTGATAAAGTTCTAAAAATAGCCGACTTGAATGCATTATCTTGAATATAGGGCAAAATATCAGTGTATTCATTTATGTCAATAGCCTCATTGTTTATATATATTTTGCTGTAGAGTAAATAAAGAGATGTTAGGTCTATTCTTTCACTTAGTTTAACCTCCATGTTTTCAATAAAAGTGTTATAACTCAATTCATCTGCATGTGTTTTATCTACACGACTGTAGTAGAGAGAAAGTAGGCTGTCCACTTTGGTATTGTTTATTTTACCTAAATAGGAAGAGCTTTTCAGTGCTTCGAATCCACTTTTGTCAGGAATAAAATAGAACTCAACAAAGCAAGATCTGCCTAAAAAAATGTCTTCTATTCTCGAAAAATCATTCGCTCCTAATGCTTTTGAAGACCTGATGGCTTTAGCTCTAACAGTATCTCTCCTAATTTTCAATTTTTCTACCTGGTCTATATCGCTTTGTACATTTGTAGATATTTTATGCAAGTACTCTTTAAGCTCTTTAGTTTCTTTTCTTTGCTCATTCGTGTTATTAATTTGTAACGCTATCAAAATCCCAATGACTACCAGAATAATTTCACCAATAGCATATTTAAGGTATTTACTGGTTTTACCTTCTTTTAAAAGTTTTTTACGGATATTTCTAAAGAATTTAATCATAATTCACTTAATTCTTTATCGATTAGAGCTATGGATTGCTTGGTTAACTTAAGCAGACCAAATTTTATCCAGATTTCATCATCCCTACTATTTTTATAAATATTTCCTAGAGCTATATAGGTCTCAGGATCCTTAACTACTTCTAATAATTCAGATTCATCTAACAGGAATTCTGGATGTATAGGAATAGGCGGATGTGATGAAATAGATTCTGGCACATTAGGATTCATCCCCAATTTAATCTTTAGTTTTTCAAGTTTAAGATCACTATTGTAGTAATTTTTACTTCTTTGCTCATATATTGAAGTTCTTGACTTGGTATAGTCCTTTAAGAGAGATAGTTGTTGTTTTAAGGCATCACTTAAAAGTTCAAATTTACCAGTAGAAACAGCTTCCTCTTGTACCGTACTCAAAAACGATAAAGTTGTTGGATACATTGCCTCAGATAAATATTGCTTTAAGCTATCTATGGGTAAAGTAATTTGGCCTGCAGAAAAACTAAGTACTTTATTAAACTTACTGTTACTATCATATAATCCTAAAGTATAGTGTTCTAAAGTCTCCTGATTGATTAATAATTCTTTTTTTAGCGCCAACATTAGTTTTTCCTTACTATTTTCTAATTTTCTGTTTTCGTTCCAATTATTAATTTGGAGCGCTATGAGAATACCAATAACAACTAATACAATCTCACCTACAGCATATTTAAGATACTTGCCAGTCTTACCTTCATTTAGAAGTGACCTCCTGATATTTCTAAAGAATTTTATCATAACTGTTTATTCATTTGATAAGTGCTTTTTAATTTGAGAAATTAAATCTATTGCCGTTTCCTTTCTAGTTTTCATTGTATTCAACATTATTTGCTTTCGATCTAGAGCATATCTAATTCTTTGTCTGCCTTCAGTGGAAGAAATAACTCGTAACAACTCTTGCTTTCTCTCAGGTTCAGATTGTATATAATTCGGGTTGTTTTTAACCTTAAAAAATTGTGGAAATTCCATTTCTAAGGCGTTAAGCCAAAAGTCCTCATCTTTATTGGTTCTTTGTTCTTCCCATGTAAACTGTTTTTCTGCATACTCAGCTGTCGTAATGTAATATTCGCTAATGGATTGATCTAACTCAGATGAACCCAGTAAAGAGGTGAGACTTGCGTTATTAATTTTATCAAAAGCCTGAGTGGTTAACAGCAAACCCATTTGATTTAAAGGAAGCATAAAAAATATAGAGTCTGCCTTTGTATCTACAAAAAGAGAATCATTCAAAAGCTTTACGCAATTATTACTCTGAAACTCATAATTTGCAATACTTCGGTTTAGCATTAATGTATCGGTAGCCAAATCTTCTACCATGTTTTTTAATAACTTACGAGCTCTATTATTTTCTATTCGGTTTTGATTCCAATTATTAATTTGTAACGCAATTAAGATCCCAATCACTACCAGAATAATTTCTCCAATGGCATACTTTAAGTAGTTATTAGTTTTGCCTTCGCTAAGAAGTTTTTTGCGTATGTTTCTAAAGAGTTTAATCATCTTCATCTAGATTTTGAAGGGTTTCTATAAGCGCTTCCGTTTTTTTGGAAACCAGCTCATAAATCATGATTCTTGAGTTAGTAAAGTCTAACTTTGAATTTATTAAATTGTCAAAAACCGTTATAAACTCAACATCATCCATAGCATCCCAAGTTTTAGATTTGAATTTATCATTTATTCCAAAAAAATTATACTTTTCGGGTTTTGTGGCTAAAAGATTTTGCACTTGGACTGCATGTAGATAATCCGCAAGGTATAGCTCTATAAGATCATTATATTCTTCTTGAATCGCAGTGAGTTCGAGCATTAACTCTTGTACATATTTAGGATATAATTGTATTTCCCCCGAAGTTTGTAAAGACCGCATTGTCTTGTCGTTGTAGTTTTTTTTGTTATCTATTACCATATCAAATTCATATCGGGCAATCTGTTTCATGGTGTCTATGGTTGCGCTTTCTGATTTTAATCTTTCGTGAAAACCTTTCAAGATCTCCATTTGTTTCTTAAGAAAATCTGTGTTCTTTCTAAAATCTGTAGTGTCTTGTTTTAGTTCTTTTAAAAGGGACTTGGTGTAAGCACTTCGCTTATTTAAACCTTTTCTGTTTTCATTCCAATTATTAATTTGTAGGGCTATCAAAATACCAATAACAACGAGTATGATTTCACCAATAGCATATTTGAAGTATTTGCTTGTTTTGCCTTCTCTGAGAAGTGATTTTCGGATGTTTCTAAAGAATTTTATCACGTTAATCGTTATTATTAAGTTCTACGTTAATTAGTTTCTGTAAATCAATTACTTGTTGTTTGGCTTTTAAGTATTCTTTCATAATCACATCAGCACTAGATTGGACAACTGTAACTCCATTCATAAAAGTTTGATTCTCTATAAGCTCTAGCAACTCTTTTTTAAACTCATTTAAATAAAATCCCTTTTCTGAACCTGTAAATGTTCTATTGATTTCTTTTTCTTTACTTGGCTCAAGAGCCATAATATAACGCATGTTAAACTTTTCATTTATTGGAGGAAATAACAATCGGTCATGACTTTCTTTTTCTTTATCCTGAATAATTAAAATAGAATTGTATTGCTTGTTTAGTTCTAACAACTTTATTTTAATAGAGTCATTTGAGATAAGATCTAAATTTCCACTACTTACCATTTCATTAAAAGTAACTTGATTAATATTTATGTCTTGCCAACTAAAAATAGAATTGAAGTAAGGCATAACATTAAACACAGAATCTTTATTCTTACTAAAACTAAAGTTTAAAAAAATATTAGCGGCTTCTAATTGTTTCTGTTTTATGTCATGAAATTCGGATAAAAGTTTTTCATTATCTCTTAAATCGATAATCAACCTTTCAAGATAATTTAACTCTACTTGCCTTTTTTTACGATTTTCATTCCAATTATTTATTTGAAGGGCAATCAAAATTCCAATAACAACAAGTATAATTTCTCCTAAGGCATACTTAAGATATTTGCTGGTTTTGCCTTCATTTATATGTGACCTCCTGATATTTCTGAAGAATTTAATCATGGTTGCGGTTTATTTGTTTTTCCAATAAAATCTTTAAACTTTTTAAATCTTTATCAAGCTTCCTATAGCTTTCTTTAAGAAGAATGCTATATATATAATGGAGGTTATCAATTTCATTTTCCCAAAATAGCATGGAGAGTATTTGACGATTATCAATCTCTTTTACTTGACTCTTACCTAGATTATTAAGGTTAGAGAATTGGTTGTCAACATTCCTTAAAGAGATATAATTGTAGAGAAAAGGAATTAAATTGGTATTGGTGTCATGTTCAATGTTCTGTTCACGAAATTTGACTGTTTCCATAGTAGTAGGAATACTGTAAATGATATTTTTTAAACTGTCATTTTCGAAACTAGACACTTGACCAGTTGATAAGGCTTCATTTAAAACAGCATCATTAAAATAATAGGTTGGCGTACCTAAAATATTATAAATTAAACTGTCAACAAGTTTAGGATTAACTTCATGGTAATCTTCACCCATAAGGTGTAACATTGTAAGCAATGAGTTTATTGATTTTTCTATTGAAATGATCTCTTTTTCTAATTCAATTATGTTTTTATCAGTTTCTACAAGTAGCCGCTTACTTAAAAATATATTATTGCTTTCTTGTTTTTTGAGAGCATTCCAATTGTTAATCTGTAAAGCAATCAAAATACCAATAACCACAAGTATTATTTCACCAATGGCATATTTAAAATACTTACTTGTTTTATTTTCACTCATAAGATTGTAGCGTATTTTTCGAAAGAGTTTAATCATAGGTTGATACTTTCATTATTTATTTTTCCCTTAATTCTTGTTTGATGATGTCTTCCATTACTTTTATGTTTTCAAGGACTTGTTTTAAACGGTTACAGGTGTTTTTTTCAGTGTATATTTTAATAATGAAGGCGCTTTCGGCAGATAGAATAGTTTCAATAGGGTTGATGTGGTTATCTATTGCTTGTTTGATATCTGGTTGACTCTTTAATCGAGGAATAAAAGTGCCCAATCCTTTTTCTCCATATTTCAACAAACCAGTTACATATACATTCAGATTACCGTTGTTAACAGTTGTCCAAGCATCCAATTTGCTTTTATGTGTAATAAGTTTATTTCGTAAATCTTCAGGAATAATCTTGATGTCTCCTGTAGATTGTAAGGTTTCCATGGTGTTGAAACGAAAGTTAAGATAGGGTGTTATTCTCTCCACATTATTGAGCGCATCTAAAGCTTCATTGACAGTTAGGTTTTTGGTTTCAAATAATTGGGTGTAGATCTCGTAAGAAGCAATGCTGGAATCTAATTGCGTAATGGTTTCTGCTGAATATTTTTTTTGTTCATCTAAATCCTCTAGAATTTGCTTGTAATAGGTTTGTAACAGTCTTTGTTCTTTTCTACTTTCATTCCAATTATTAATCTGTAAGGCAATCAAAATACCGATGACTACAAGTATAATTTCTCCGATAGCGTATTTGAAATACTTGCCTGTTTTGTTCTCACTCATAAGGTTGTAGCGTATTTTTCTAAAGAATTTAATCATCTTCTATGTTGGCTTCTATTAAACTTAAAGTATCTTTCAAAAAACGCATAATCATATTTTCATTTACGGTAACGTAGGATTGATTCATATAATAATCAAACAACATGCTATCAACTTCCAGGCTTGACAAGAAAGCTACGTAATTTTCTTTTGGAACTTCTTTAGGTTGAATAATAATATCACGTTTGTAATCAGACCTATTCATTGAAGCATCTACATTTCGCAGAGGAATGAACTTGTACAATATTCCGGGTACATTGTTTACCCAAAATTCTCTTCTTATAATAATGTCTTCTTTGTAATCGTCAAGTTCACCTGTCCACTGGTTAAGTGCATATTTTAATTTAGAGTCTCTTATGAGTTCCAGATTACCAGAAGATGTAATGTCGTTCATAACACCTAATCGCGCATCAAAGGTGGCGTAATTATACATTTGCCCCAGTAAGCTATCAATAGTTTTGGTTTTAAATGGGTTTGTATGGTCAAAATTCATTAACGCAACAATGGCATTTAAACTCCTTTCATTTAAAGCATGGTCAAACTCGAGTTCTTTTATATTTTGCTTGAATTCTTCTCTTAAACTCAAAAGGATTTGCTGTTCCTTTTCTATATCCTTTTGCTTTTCATTCCAATTGTTTATCTGAAGCGCAATAAGAATACCAATGACGACTAGAATGATTTCGCCGATGGCATATTTAAAATACTTGGCTGTTTTATTTTCACTCATAAGGTTGTAGCGTATTTTTCGGAAGAATTTAATCATGTTCTAACTCGTGCTTTATTAAATCAATGATTTCAACAATGCGTTTTCTCAAAATATGAGATTGCACATTGGTCCAGTAGTTCACAGCATAACAGCGGGTGAGATGGTCTTCAAAATTGGGATTTTTTAACAGAGCCACATAATCTGCTTCGAAATGGGAATTGCCAATATCATTCTTGGTGTCATCTGTGACTGTGTTTTCCCTATCCATAGTGTAGTTGCCCAGAATATTAAGCTTATAAGCCTGGTTTCTAATGGTTCTTAATTGATAGTTTTGAATTAAAAACGGTGCGTACATATCGTTTCTGTAATCTCGCCAAATAATTTCATCTTCAATAACATCATTAATATCTGATGTCCAACGTGTAACGGCTTGTTTTAAGTCGTTACTAGATATTAATTTTAGTTCGCCGGAACTGGCTAAATCTACAACAATGGGATCAAAGGTGGCGTAAGGCATGGTTTTGCCAATATAAATATCTACACTGTCTTTAGTGGCAAGTAATGGATTGTCTATATAATTAAATAACTGTTTGACGGAATTTATAAAATCTTCGCGCATAGATATTTTTTGATCCAATTGCTCAAGATTACTATTGAAATCAGATAATAGTTGTTCTAACAAAACAGTTTCTTGCGTACGCTCTTTTCTGTTTTCGTTCCAATTATTAATCTGTAATGCAATTAGAATACCTATGACCACAAGGATGATTTCACCAATAGCGTATTTAAAATATTTTGAGGTCCTCCCCTCATTAAGAAGAGTTTTTCGGATACTTCTAAAGAATTTTATCATCAGGTTTTGATTAGTTTTTTAAGTTTGAATTCAATAAGGCAACGACTTCTTGATTTCGTTTTTGGGTATTCTTAATTAATTCATTTTGAACATTAATAATCATTTTAATACCAAAAAGATCAGACATTAATCTATTATCCGTTGCGATATCCAAATCGCTCAATGGAGGCATCTTTGAAGAAAAACCCATCCAATTTTGCACAAATTCTTTGGTAAAAAACTTAGGATAATGTTCATCTACAACTCTTCTATTTATTACAGATATACGGTTTTGGACTCCGTCTAAATAAGGATAGTTATAATACTCCGACAAGGCCTTTCTAAGCTCACTATTTCCAATAAGACCTATACTTTCTGCTGACAACATATTATTGAATGCAATACGTACAGGATCAAACACTTCGTAATAAGTAAAGTCATTCGCGTTTTTATTTAAAATACGAAAGCGTTCTTTGTTTGTAAGTGTGTCTACAAAGATTTGCAACATGTCTTCAACAATTTTATCCTTATTCTCATTAAAATCTAATACCTCTTGCAGTTTTAAAGAATCTTGCTGTAGATTATTTCGGATTTCAAGTAAATAGGCTTGTTCTTTATTTTTAACCTGCCTATCTATATTCCAATTATTAACTTGTAGTGCAATCAAAATTCCAATTACTACGAGGATAATTTCACCTGTAGCATAAAGCAGATATTTTGTAAAACGATTTTCTCGAAGAAATTTTTGTCGAGTTTTACGGAAAAAATTTATCATTACTTACATACAATTGTAAGCAGGAAATTATAAAGTAGAGATGGTTGGTTATGCTTATATGTTTATAAATGTAATGAATTGTTACAAAATACAGCACAAAAAAAGCCAGCTTAAAAACTGGCTTTCAATTATTTAAATTTTATAAGACTTTAGTAAGCATCATCATGCACTTTAGCAACTGCTCTACCACTTGGGTCGTTCATGTTTTTAAAAGCTTCGTCCCATTCTAATGCAATTTTTGTGCTACACGCTACACTTGGCTCTTGCGGTACACTTAATGCAGCTGCATCACTTGGAAAATGCCCTTCAAAAATGGTTCTGTAATAATACTCTTCTTTGTTTTGAGGAGTTTGTATCGGGAAACGGAAATGTGCATTTGCCATTTGCTCATCAGTTACTTCTTCATTTACCACTGCTTTTAAAGTATCAATCCAGCTGTAACCTACTCCATCACTAAACTGCTCTTTTTGTCTCCAAGCTACACTTTCTGGCAGCATATCTTCAAATGCTTTGCGCACCACCCATTTTTCAATTCTACCATCCTTTATCATTTTATCTTCTGGGTTGATGCGCATAGCAACATCCATAAACTCCTTATCTAAAAATGGTACACGACCTTCAATTCCCCAAGCCGCTAAACTTTTGTTAGCTCTTAAACAATCGTACATGTGTAACTTACTTAATTTACGTACTGTTTCTTCATGAAATTCTCTCGCGTTAGGTGCTTTATGAAAATACAAATAGCCACCAAACAACTCATCCGCACCTTCACCAGATAGCACCATCTTTATTCCCATAGACTTAATAACCCTAGCCATTAAATACATTGGTGTACTCGCTCTAATCGTTGTAATATCGTAGGTTTCTAATTGATAAATCACATCTTTTATAGCATCTAATCCTTCTTGGATAGTAAACTTAATTTCGTGGTGAACTGTGCCAATATGATCTGCTACTTTTCTTGCTGCTGTCAAATCTGGCGAGCCTTCTAATCCCACAGAAAAGCTATGTAATTGTGGCCACCAAGCTTGCTCTTTATCATCTGCTTCGATACGACGTTGCGAATATTTTTTTGCAATAGCAGATGTTACTGAAGAATCCAAACCACCAGATAATAACACTCCATAAGGTACATCGCTCATTAACTGTCTATGTACCGCATCCTCTAATGCTTGTCTTACCTCAGCAATGCTAGTTTCATTATCTTTTACAGCTTCAAAAGCTTCCCAATCACGTTTGTACCATTGTATCAATTTTCCATCTCTACTGCTCATATAATGTCCTGGAGGAAATAACTCAATTTTAGTACAGACACCTTCCAGTGCTTTCAATTCTGAAGCGACATAGAATGTCCCATGTTTATCCCAACCCATATATAATGGAATAATTCCCATATGATCTCTTGCTATAAAATATTCGTCCTTTTCTACATCGTAAATAGCAAAACCGAATATACCATTCATTTCATCCACAAAGTCTACACCCTTTTCTTTATAAAGTGCAAGAATAACTTCACAATCGCTTTCAGTTTGAAACTTATACTGTGGAAATTGAGCTCGTAAGGCTTTATGGTTATAGATTTCACCATTTGCTGCCAAAATCAGCTTTTTATCTTCACTAAATAAGGGTTGCTTTCCTGAGGCAGGATCTACAATAGCTAAACGCTCGTGAGCCATTATCACTTTATCATCGCTGTAGATACCACTCCAGTCTGGTCCTCTATGACGAATGGCCTTTGCCATTTCTAAAACCTGAGGTCTTAAATCTTCTGATTTTTGTTTTATATCAAACGTACATACTATTCCGCACATAACTCTTTGTTTTATTATTAATTATGAGACAAATATTAAATTAAACTTTCATTTATTAAACATAAAAGACAATAATAGTTTTAATATGAAACTTTATAAGTTGAATTAATTTAATTCTAAAACTTAAATCATATCAATTTTACTATTTAACTTTTAATCTGTAAACTTTAGGATTTCTTTTCGACCTTTTGATGTATTAAGATCTAATTTTATTACAACTAAAAAACCAAAAAACATGAAAACAACACGACTAATTTCAACCATTGCTTTTGCATTTACCTTACTTCTATCTTTTAATGCTGAAGCTCAAAAATTTTCTGATTTAGATAAAAGTCCGATGGACGCAGCCTCTTACCCTAGCAGTTATAAGGAATCTGATAAACTAATTAAAATCGTTTACAGCAGACCGCAATTAAAGGATAGAAAAGTTTATGATTTAGCTAAACCAGGAAAAGTCTGGAGATTAGGTGCTAATGAAGCAGCAGAACTCCATGTTTATGCTGATATGAAACTAAACGGAAAAGATGTTAAAAAAGGGACGTACACTATATATGCTATTCCTGGAGAAAAAGAATGGACCATCATTGTAAACACAGATCTAAATGTTTGGGGAAGTTATTTTTATCATGAAGAAAATGATGTAGCCAGAATAACCGTGCCAACTACCGAAGGTGAGGAATCTCTTGAAGCTTTTTCTATAGCTTTTGAAGAATCTGATAGTGGTGTTGACATGCATTTAGGTTGGGGAACTGTAAGGGTCGCTGTTCCTTTTTCTAAGTCTTAATTTGTAGATATTAAATAAAAAAGCACTTTGATACTCAAGGTGCTTTTTTTTTATTTGGTGCAGGGTTTATAATATGAAAGATTATTTATAAAAACATATTCATAACTTTACATAAAATAATAATGTTAATACATGCGGTTACAACAGCTATTTGTTTTTCTAGTAACAATAACTTTGGGAGCACAACCAACTTGGCAACCTGTGCCCAATTTTTTCTCAAATCCTAATGGACAACGTTTTGATGACGTATTCTTCCTCAATGAAAACCTTGGATGGGCAGCAAACGGCTTTTATGCCAGAGTCTACAAGACTACTGATGGTGGCTTAAATTGGACAGAACAACTCAATGAAAATGATATTTCTGGAAATTATTACTTCAGAAATATTGAATTTTTAAACGAGGATATTGGTTTTCTTGGCACACTAAATGGAACTTTTTTTAGAACTACCGATGGAGGTGACAATTGGACTGAAGTAACTAATTTTCCAACAAATCCTAACGCCATTTGTGGTATTGAAACTGTTGGCTCTTCAACTGTCTATGGTTGTGGCGCATATTTCGGTCCTGCACATATTATTAAATCGATAGATAGTGGTGAGACGTGGACTTACACAGATATGTCTAGTTATGCCAATGCTTTGGTTGAAGTTTTATTTTTAAATGAAGATATTGGTTTTGCCGCTGGAAGAAATGACAATGGAGGTTGTATCCTAAAAACCATAGATGGTGGTGCTACATGGACTGAAATTTACAATACGAACATCGTTGGTGAGTATGTATGGAAATTACAGGTGTTAGATAATAATAATTTAATGTTTGGTGCAATAAGTTCCGTATCACCTAATAATGGTAAACTGATTAAATCTACTGATGGCGGAACCAACTGGATAAGCTTAGATTCAGTTGAAACAAATGTACAAGCTGTGGGATTTTTAAATGAAAACCAAGGCTGGATGGGTGGACACACTACAGGGTTTTATGAAACTCTTGATGGTGGACAAACATGGAGCAATTTGAATGTTGGTAATAATTTAAATCGAATTTTTATCATCAATTCTACTACTGCTTTTGCCTCAGGAACTACCATATACAAGTTTACTGACACAACTTTAAGCACTGAAGAAGAACCATTTACCAAAGACGAGCTAGCTGTAAAAATTCTTAAAAATCCTATTGAAAACTATCTAGAGTTTACAATTGATTTTCCAGCTGATGATAATTTACTAATTGAGCTTTATGATATTAATGGTAAGTTCATAAAGCAGCTTTCGAGAGAAATAATTCTACAACAAACCTTAAATAATTACCGTTTCGACCTTTCTGAATTAGCATCAGGAACATACATTTTAGATCTTCACAATAACTCTGGTAGAACCTCTTTAAAATTTACTAAAAAGTAATTATGCTTGCTTTATAAAATTAATAAGGTTAAGGAATGTTCAAATATTTATGGGTCTGCAATGAGACTTTCCATTTTGGATTTGCCATTACGTAATCTACAATCTGCGGCATCATCTTTTCTCTTTTGCTCCACTCTGGTTGCAAATACAAAATGCAATCCTTATTTACCTTAGCGGCTTGCTCTTCAGCAAATTTAAAATCATCCTTATTATAGATAATACATTTTAATTCGTGAGCCTTATCGTAAATTTCCTCCGTTGGTAATTTTACTTTCTTTGGAGATAAACAAATCCAATCCCAAACTCCAGATAGTTTATAAGCGCCTGAGGTTTCAATATGGGTTTGTACACCTTCTGCTTTTAGTTGCTCTGTTAACGGTCCCATATCCCAAGTTAATGGTTCTCCACCTGTAACTACAATGGTGTTACTATACTTTACAGCATTGGCAACAATCTTTTCTGTCTCAGTAGGAGGATGTAGCTCGGCTAACCAACTTTCCTTTACATCACACCAATGACAACCTACATCGCAACCACCAATTCGCACAAAATAAGCTGCAGTACCTTTATGAAAACCTTCACCTTGAATGGTATAAAACTCTTCCATTAAAGGCAATAAAAGCCCTTTATCTATTAATTCTTGTCGTTCTCTTCTCGTCATAGTTCGCAAATATATCAATAAGTCTTCAGTATTATGCTGTTGACGATACTAAAGTGGTAATTATAATAGTACTTAAGAGATGAATTCTATTTTAAACTTGATTAAAATTACACTATTTTTATGCAAATTTTCTGATCAATGAGTAATTCTGAAAAATTCATAAACGACATCAATGCTGGTAATACTTTTAAAGGAGACTACATCACCTTAGGTGCTGCAATGTTAGATGGCGAAACCAAAACAAATGCCTTTGTAAATGTACCTTTAAAAACCATGAACCGTCATGGTCTCATTGCTGGTGCCACTGGTACAGGAAAAACAAAAACGCTTCAGGTGTTGGCAGAAAATCTTTCTGAAAAAGGCGTGCCTGTCTTGCTAATGGACATCAAAGGAGATTTAAGTGGATTGGCAAAGCCAAGTCCTGGCCATGCTAAAATTGATGAACGTATGGAAAAGATTGGACTTCCGTTCGAAGCTAAGGCTTTTCCTGTTGAAGTTTTAACGTTATCTGAACAAGATGGTGTTCGTTTAAGAGCTACCATTAGCGAGTTTGGCCCTGTTCTTATTTCGAGAATATTAGGAGTTACCGAAACACAAGCTGGTATTATATCTGTAATTTTTAAATATTGTGATGATCATAAATTACCGCTTTTAGACTTAAAGGATTTCAAGAAAATATTGCAATATGCCACCAATGAAGGCAAACAGGAATTTGAAGAAGCCTATGGTCGTATTTCAACAGCATCAACAGGAGCTATTCTGAGAAAAATCATTGAAATAGAACAACAAGGTGGTGACTTATTTTTTGGAGAAACCTCTTTTGATACCCAAGATCTACTTCGTATTGACGAAAATGGTCGTGGTTACATCAACATTATAAGACTGACAGACATTCAAGACAAACCAAAGTTGTTTTCAACTTTTATGTTGAGTCTTTTGGCTGAAATTTATTCTACGTTCCCAGAACAAGGTGATAGTGGCAGACCAGAACTCATCATGTTCATTGACGAAGCACATTTAATTTTTAATGAAGCTTCTGATGCTTTATTAAACCAAATTGAAAGTATTGTAAAACTAATACGTAGTAAAGGTGTTGGCTTATATTTTGTAACTCAAAACCCTACAGATGTTCCAGAGGCAGTACTTAGTCAATTAGGACTAAAGGTACAACATGCCTTAAGAGCTTTTACAGCAAAAGACCGAAAGGCCATAAAACTAACTGCTCAAAATTATCCAGACACTGAGTATTATGACACAGCTGAAGTGTTAACATCGTTAGGTATTGGAGAAGCTTTAGTATCTGCTTTGGATGAAAAAGGAAAACCAACACCGTTGGCAGCAACCATGATGCGCGCACCAATGAGCCGAATGGATATCTTAACTGAAAGTGAGCTTCGTAGTTTGCTCGCGCAATCGAAATTAGCACTAAAATACAATCAAGAGATCGACAGAGAAAGTGCTTATGAAATGTTGAACAAAAAAATTGAACTTGCTGAAGCGGAAGAAGCCAAACGAAAAGCCGAAGAAGAAAAAGCGGCACTTAAAGAAGCTGAAAGTAAGCGAAAAGCTAGCTCTAGCAAAAGACGAAGCACAAGACAAAACCCAATTGTAAAAGTACTTTCTAGCCCAACAGTAATTAGAAGCGTATTGGGAATATTAACCAAAATGCTAAAATAACAAACCCTAAATCTTAGATATGAAAAACATCTTTTATGCAATTATAATTGCATTAGTATTTATAACAAGTTGCTCAAATGATAAACCTGTTGATCCTTTTTTGGTTAAAAAGCATAACATAGGATTGCTAACAGACTCTACAACCGTAAGAGAATTAGACACGATTTTTAAAAATGATTCTATAGTAAGATATGTTGCCGGAGATGAATTTGCTGGCTCGGTAAATGTTATCGAAATATTTGACAAAAGCGGCAAAAAGCTTTTAGACCTATATCCTAAAGAAGCCCTAGATTCTACATCCGTAATCTCTAGCGTTCGTATTAAAGACGAGCGTTATAGAACAGAAAAGAACATTTCAATACTAAGTACGTTTAAAGACATTAATGATAATTATAAAATTTCGAAAATTGACAATCTTATCAATACCGTTGTCATTTCTGTCAATGAAATAAATACGTCTTTTGCTATTGACAAGAAGGAATTACCAAGCAGTCTAAGATTTGATATGAATGCCACTATAGACGCTATTCAAATACCAGAAAAGGCAAAGATTAAATATTTTATGATTCATTGGTAACACATCGCGAAAACTTTGTATTACAATTTTGAAATTTAAAGTTTCTGATTTGAAAGAAAACAAAAAATACACTATACAGAATTCCCCTTTCATCGTACCAACTGACGATGGAAAACTAATAAAAGAACATTTTGGAAAAGCCAGTGATGGCAATTCTGAAATAAGTATTGCGCATATGGTTGCGCCTCCTGGCTGGAGTGAACCATTTCAAACTCCAGAGTTTGATGAATACACCTTTATCATCAAAGGCAAAAAACAGTTTATTATAGAAGGGGAAACGATAGTTTTAGAAGCAGGACAATCTATTAAAGTAGAAAAGCATACACGATTGCAATATTCCAATCCGTTCAATGAGCCTTGCGAATATCTTGCTATTTGCCTTCCTGCATTTTCAATTGAGTCTGTAAACAGAGAAAACGAATAGAGTATGAGCAGTTTTGTTATAAAATCTATTGGTAACGCCTTAAACGCTACGAGCTTAATCTCTTCTAAATACGCTTCAAAAAAAGCATTGCATTTGTTTGCTTCGCCTCGCAAGGGTCGTTATACTGAAAACCAGAAAAAAATAGTTGATTCTGCCTTGTTTGAAACGCTATCGTATAAAGGACAAGACATTGCAACCTATCGTTGGAATGGTAGTGGAAAAACCATTTTATTAGCTCATGGTTGGGAAAGTAATGCGTCGCGATGGAGCTATATTCTTGAAGATCTAAATGCACAAGATTATAATATTATTGCTCTAGATGGTCCAGCACATGGTCGTTCTGATGGCAGACAATTTAATGCTGTTTTATATTCAGAATTTATAAATAAAGTTGCAGAAAAACACCAACCGGAAGTTGTTATCGGCCACTCCGTTGGTGGTATGGCAACGGTATTTTTTATGCACAATCACCAACTACCATCAGTTAAAAAATTGGTTTTATTGGGAGCACCAGCACATTTTACTGGTGTGTTTTCTAGATACAAATCTATGATGGGCTACAACAAGCGCATTTCTAAAGGCTTAGACAACATTGTTATTGAACGTTTTGGCAAACCTGTAGATTATTTTTCTGCTGCAAACTTTACAAAAACTATTGAAGCTGAAGGTCTAATAATTCATGATAAAAAAGACAAAATTATTCCTTTTGAGGATGGTCAACTTTTTGCCAATCGCTACAATAACTCTAAGTTTATTGAAACCGAAGGTTTTGGACACGGACTTAAAGACAAGTCTTTATCACCAAAAATTATAGAGTTTATAAATAATTAACTCTCAATTATGCTAAATAACAAAACGCTTTTCATCCTTTTAGTGCTTTTTTGCTTTAATTGTAAATCAAATAAAGAAAAAGAAGAGCAAAACACTACTTACTCAGATGTTGTTAGTATCTCTGCCATGAAAGACGTTATGTGGAAAGGCGAGCTGTTTAGCAAAATACAATTAGACACTATTAAACCTAAAAAAGGACTTTACGGCATTGGTCCTGAAGCCTATTTACGTGGTGAGATACTCATCAATAATGGAAAAACTTATGTATCGAGAGTACTCACAGATTCTACAATGACAGTTGAAGAAATTACAGATGCTAAAGCTCCATTTTTTGTATATGCTAATGTCAATGATTGGAATACGATTGAATTACCTCGTTCAGTAAAATCAATTAAAGACCTAGAAACTTTTATTGACAACCAAACAAAAGAACAAAAACGACCTTTCGCTTTTAAATTAGAGGGTAGTATTTCAAAAGCTACAATTCATATTCAAAACTTACCAGAAGGCACTAAAGTATCGTCGCCAAAAGAAGCGCATCAAGGCCAAACCAATTACCAAATAGAAAATGAGAATGTTGAAATAATTGGTTTTTTTTCAACTGAGCACCAAGGTGTTTTCACACATCACGATTCATTTTCACACTTGCATCTCATCACCAAAAATAAAAAGCAAATGGGACACTTAGATGATGTTGTTTTTAATGAAATGTCATTGTTATTACCTAAGTCCTAAAAGACTTTATTGTATTTTTGCACCATGTCTGAAGATTTAAAACGCCTTAACAAATACCTCAGCGAAGCAGGCTATTGCTCGCGTCGCGAAGCCGATCGTTTAATTGATGCTGGTCGTGTTACCATTAACGATGTTGTTCCAGAAATGGGCACAAAAGTTGCACCAGATGATATTGTAAAAGTTGATGGAGAAATTATAGGTGAACGTAAAAAGGATTTTGTCTATTTAGCCTTTAACAAACCTGTTGGTATTGTTTGTACTACAGACACTCGCGTCGAAAAAGATAATATCATAGACTTTATTAATTACCCAAAACGTATTTTTCCAATAGGTCGATTAGACAAACCTAGCGAAGGACTAATACTACTTACCGATGATGGAGATATCGTTAATAAAATTCTGCGTGCTAGCAACAATCACGAAAAAGAATATGTTGTTACTGTAGATAAACCTATTTCGCAAACGTTTATTCAGCGTATGGCAGGTGGAATTTATATTGAAGAACTGAAGCAACGTACAAAAAAATGTGAGGTTAAAAAGATAGATAAATACACTTTTAGCATTATTCTTACACAAGGACTAAACCGCCAGATACGTAGAATGTGCGAGTATTTAAACTACGAAGTACAGACCTTAAAACGTATTAGAATAATGAATATTAAGCTCGATATGCCAATAGGTAAATATCGAGAACTTACCAAAGAAGAGTTTAAAACACTAAGTGAATTGATAAGTGACTCTCAAAAAACATTCGACTCAAAACTACCACGCCAAAGAAAAAACAGACGTTAATAATATCCTAATTAACAGCTTATTTGCTCAATTGATTCATAATTTTAAGAGTATTAATCAATCAATTAGCGCAATGAAATCAGTCTTTACTCTCATTTTTTTTATTTCAGCATTAGGCTTTTCTCAAAATGAATATTCCGTATCAGATACTAATCCTTACGGTTTACCCAATCCTGAAGCTCCTGAAGAAATAAAGGATTTTGAAAACTTAATTGGCAAATGTAATTGCAAGTCTGAGACAAGAAAGCAAGACCAAACTTGGGCAGATCCAATAGACATGACATGGGAATGGAAATACATAATGAATGGTATGGCTGTACAAGATGAAACTATTAAATCTGATGGAAAACACTCTGGAAGCATAAGACAATTTATTGCAGACAGTAGTAAATGGTATGTACATTATTATTCCTCTGGCACACCAACAACCACATTACCAACTTGGGAGGGTGGCAAAAAAGAGAATGGTAACATTGTATTGTATCGAGAGCAAAAAGCACCAAACGGCATGGAAGGCTTTTATCGTCTTACCTTTTATGATATAAGTGATTTGGGATACAAATGGATTGGTGAATGGGTAGACAAAACTGAGAAAATAGCTTTTCCAACCTGGAAAATAGATTGTAAAAAAGCAACTGAAGACAATTCAGATATAAAAATCATTAAAAATAATATCTCAGCATTTTCTAAAGCCTATATGAGTGGTGATATTGATGCACTTATAAGTATGTATACAGACGATGGAAAGATTTTCCCAAACAATAAAAAAATACTATCTGGCAAGGACGAATTGAAAGATTATTGGGCTGTTCCTGAAGATGTCAAGATCCTTCATCATAAAGTAACTCCAGAAGAAATTCATATAGAAAATAACATTGCGTACGATTATGGATATTATGAAGGAAAAACTTTAACCAAAGACAATAAAGAAGTTTCTTGGCATGGAAAATATACCATAGTATGGAAAAAGACTGATGGAGAATGGAAAATTTATTTAGACATTTGGAATAACGTTACTAAGTAATTCCTACTTTTATCAGAAATACAATTTTATGTCCAAAATTTCACCTTTTCATTTAGCAATTCCGGTTCATAATCTTTCTGAATGCAGAGATTTTTATACTAATATTTTAAATTTTGAAGAAGGTAGAAGTAGTAATCATTGGGTAGACTACAACTTTTTTGGTCATCAGTTAGTAATTCATTACAAACCAAAAACAGAAGAGGACACACATACCAACTTAGTTGATGGTAAAGATGTACCTGTACCTCATTTCGGAGTGGTTTTAACATGGGAAGATTTTCATGATTTTGCTGATTTATTAAAAAGCAAAAACATAAAATTCATTATTGAGCCTTACATAAGATTTGAAGGCCAAGTTGGAGAACAAGCCACAATGTTCTTTAAAGACCCTTCGGGTAATGCTTTAGAGTTTAAAGCCTTTAAAGATATTAAGCAACTATTTGCTAAATAAGAACTTACGCTCTATTTTTTCTATGCTGTTCTCTGGCTAAGAGTGTGTTTTTAAGCAGCATTGCAATAGTCATAGGTCCTACTCCTCCAGGCACAGGTGTTATAAAACTTGCTTTTTTGCTTACGTTTTCAAAATCTACATCACCTGTAATATGATAGCCTTTTTCAGAATCGTCAGGTACACGAGTAATACCTACATCAATAATAACGGCATCGTCTTTTACCATTTCAGCTTTTAAGAAATTAGGAATACCTAGAGCCGAAATAATAATATCCGCTTGCGATGTTATTTGAGTAATATTTTTAGTATGGCTGTGGGTTAATGTTACTGTTGAGTTTCCTGGAAATCCTTTTCTACCCATTAATATACTCATTGGGCGACCAACAATATGAGAACGACCAATGATAACAGTGTGCTTGCCATCGGTTTCTACTTTATATCGCTCTAACAACTCTAAAATTCCGAATGGTGTAGCAGGAATAAAAGTAGACATATCTAATGCCATCTTACCAAAATTAGTTGGATGAAATCCATCTACATCTTTGTTTGGATCTACAGCCATCAATACTTTTTGAGTATTTATTTGACGCGGTAAAGGTAACTGAATGATAAAACCATCTATATCATCATTATTGTTTAGCTCTTCGATTTTATCCAACAATTCAATCTCACTAGTTGTATTGGATAAGCGCACCATAGTAGATTCAAAACCAACACGCTCACAAGCCTTAACTTTACTACCTACATAAGTTAAACTTGCACCATCGTTACCAACAATGACTGCAGCAAGGTGAGGCACCTTTTCGCCATTAGCCTTCATTTTGTCAACTTCGGCTTTTATTTCATCCTTGATGTCTTTACTCGTCTTTCTTCCGTCTAGAATTGTCATGTTGTTGGTCTTAAATAATTTATATTAGCGAGGCATATTTTTCATCATCTGCATCATACGTTTTCCGCCACCACCTTGCATCATCTTCATCATTTTACTCATTTGAGTAAATTGTTTTAGCAATTGGTTAACTTCTTGTACAGATGTACCTGAGCCTTTACCTATTCGTTTTTTTCTACTTGAATTTATGATTGAAGGATTAGCACGCTCTGCTGGTGTCATAGAATGAATAATGGCTTCAATACCTTTAAAAGCATCGTCATCGATATCAATGTCTTTCATCATTTTGCCTGCTCCAGGAATCATTCCGATTAAATCCTTCATATTACCCATCTTTTTGATTTGTTGAATCTGTTTTAAGAAATCATCAAATCCAAATTGATTTTTGGCAATTTTCTTTTGAAGTTTTCGAGCTTCCTCTTCGTCAAATTGTTCTTGTGCACGCTCTACAAGAGATACAACGTCTCCCATCCCTAGGATTCTGTCTGCCATACGCGATGGATAGAAAACATCAATCGCTTCCATCTTCTCACCTGTACCAATAAACTTGATTGGTTTATTTACAACAGACTTAATAGAAATTGCGGCACCACCACGTGTATCACCATCTAATTTGGTTAGGATAACCCCATCAAAATTTAATATATCATTGAAGGCTTTTGCAGTATTAACAGCATCCTGACCTGTCATAGAATCTACCACAAACAAGGTTTCTTGTGGCTGAATTGCTTTATGAATATTAGAAATCTCGGTCATCATAGCTTCATCTACAGCCAAACGACCTGCGGTATCTATAATCACCACGTTGTGTCCATTAGCTTTTGCATGCGCAATACCTGCTTGTGCAATGGCTACTGGGTCACTGTTTCCTTTATCACTATAAACCTCAACGCTGATTTGTTCTCCAACAACATGAAGCTGGTCTATCGCAGCAGGACGATACACATCACAAGCAACTAATAAAGGTTTTTTTGTTTTTTTATTTTTTAAGTAGTTGGCTAGTTTACCTGAGAAGGTGGTTTTACCTGAACCCTGTAAACCAGACATTAAAATGATGCTTGGATTACCCGAAAGATTAATGCCTTCTGCATCACCTCCCATAAGTTCGGTTAACTCGTCCTTAACGATTTTAACCATTAACTGACCAGGTTGAAGCGTTGTCAATACATTTTGACCTAATGCTTTTTCCTTTACTTTATTGGTAAATTCCTTGGCAATTTTAAAGTTAACATCGGCATCTAAAAGCGCACGTCTTACTTCTTTTAAAGTCTCTGCTACGTTGACTTCGGTAATACTTCCATGACCTTTTAATACGTGTAGCGCTTTATCTAACTTATCACTTAAATTATTGAACATAATCTTTATCTCTTTTTGAAGTTGCAAATTTAAGAATTTACAAGAGATAAACGAATGGCATATCTATAATTCTACACTTCTCTCTTTAATAATATCACAAAAGAAAAGAGCTGCCTAGCGGTTGGCAACTCTCTTCATCAACTTAAACTTACTAAAATTACTAACTAAGCGGTTTTTTTAATATTATTCACATGTTCTTTCTAGAACTAAAATGTTGTCGCCACTTTGCAACTGCAATCGGTTTTCTTCACATTCTACAACCAACCACTCGCCTGTGATTGCTTGAATATTTGGACCAGCTACATTAGAAAAGGTAACAATAACTCCATCTTCTGATTGCGATGTTGTCCAAGTAGCATCAATTGTAGTTTCATTGTTATATATAACTACGGTTTGGCTATTTGGTTCAAAATCGAAGTTCCAATTCATAAGATTATCACTACCATTATAGTTAACTGCATTCCAAATACATTCTACTAAAAAGCCGTCTACATCTACTTCACTACAGCTACTTGAACAATTTTCTACAATTAAAATAATTGGAAATATCTGATATTGATCTCCTATAACAACACGAGTGTAAACAACGGCTTCTACACCAATCATTGCATAAGTTTCAGGATTTGAGATTGCATTAACGTCAGTTTCGGCATCTACCAAAGTTTCATAATAAGTTACAACATCTGCATTTGGGTTACAGTTTGAAAATGCTACAGTGAGATCAAAATAATAAGGTCCATCAGTACCATCATCACATTGTTCTAAAATAGCATCAAAACTTTCAAAACACTCAAAATAGTTACATTCTTCAGTATTAAGAAAAATGGTAAATACTTCAAAATTTCCATTCTCGGCTTCAATTCTAAGATATACTTCTCCACTTGTTGACCAATACGATTCTGTTTCTACGATAGCATTGATTCCGGCTTCTGCATCAGCTTGAGTTTCGTGGAAAGTAGCCACAAATGCATACTGGCAATCTATCAAACCAATAGTATCTGCACTAAGGTTGAATTCTGCTTCGTTATTTGAACCTAAACATTCTACCAACTCAAAATTACCAAAACAGTCAAAAACCTCATTATAAGTTTCACAGCCTTGCTCAAGTACTAATTCATCATTATCTGAAACAAGCTCTAGTCTATCATCTTCACATACTACAATTCTCCAATCTCGAGAAAGAACTTCATAATCTCCTGATAAATCTAGAATTAAAAACACTCCTGTATTACCTAGAAGAACTTCCCATGTTCCTATGGCTTCTTCATTATTACCTATGGTAACTGTTCCGCCTTCATGGAAGTTTAATGGTCCGTTGTTGTTAGGACTTAATAAATTAGTCCCTAACCACCACTGACATTCCTTTAGGTTAATCGCTATTTGTTGGGCATCACAATCTAAATTACCTTCGCAATCTAATTCTAACTTCATTGTTACAATTCCGTTATCTGTTTCTTGCGTAAACTCTAATTCATTATCATCGTCACAATCCGTCAACAACCACAAGCCATTCGCAATACTGAAAGTTTCTAAACCTTCAATAACAAGTTTGTAACCTAAATCTGTTTCAACAATATTCCATTCACCTGTTTCAACAACTGTTGGATCACCTGTTACGGTTACTAAGCCAGACTCATTAAATTGGAATTGAAGGGAGTTGGTTAAATCTCCACTTTCGCTATAGAATTGAGCCTCAAAACCACATTCTAACAATAAATTTTCAAGCCCTTGCATGTTAATGTCACAATCATCATTGTCATCATCACAATCTGCTTCTGCAGCTTCAATAGCATCAGACAACTCCTGATTTGAGTTTACCTCTATAGTATCTCCGTTCGCATAAACTAAAGTAACTGGATAATTAATGCTTACAATAAGAGCGTTATCATCACCTCCTAACTCTTCGAGAAAATTATATAGTGCCTCATCGTTGCTAATAGTAACCGTATCTACAATATTAAAATCTGCATTGAATACAGAGAACGTAATTGGATACACAAAATCAACACACTCTATAACCTCATCATCTTCAATTTCGCAATCTTCAATAAAATCTTCTAACTGTTCTTCGTTTTCAATAACTACTTCTGTATAATCATTAAATATGATTGTAAATGGAAATACAAAATCGAAAAAATCGTCTTCATCATCATATTGTGCAAATAAATCTTCGAGCTCTTCTAAATCGTCTAAAGTCTCAATAACAATTGTAACGTCACCAACTATAATAGTAACCGGTAATTCTATAGAAAAACAACTAGATTCATCTAAGATATTATCGTAGTCACCACAATTGGCAGTTACATTACCGATAAAATTTGATAATTGAGAGTTAGGCTGAATAATTTCTTGTTCTTCAGGATTATTGACATCTATTGTTTCGTCTTGACAAGACATAAATGTCAAAAGGGCAAAAAAGGCGTAAATAAATAAGTGATTAATTCTTGATTTCATAACATTCGGAGCATAATGATTTTAGAATACAACAGTTATAGTTTTAAAACTCCTACCCTTGATTTAGAAAAATTTATTCATAATTTGTGCGCAAAATTATGAGCCAACCTATAAAAAATCATATTTGTGAAGAGCAGTTATTTGAGCGTTTGTACAAAAAACACTCAAAGAATTTGCATGATTTTTTATATTACAAATTTGGCGATCATCTAAACCCTAGTGATAAAGTACAGGAAGCTTTTATTAAACTATGGCAAAATTGTGGAAAGGTTTCGCCAGACAAAGCCAAAAGTTTTTTATTCACTACAGCAAACAACCTTATGCTTAATGCTGTTGCGCATAGAAAAGTGGTTTTGAAATACGAAAAAATACCTCAAAAAAATTCAACCAACGAGACTCCTGAGTTTGTTTTACAAGAAAAAGAGTACCATGACAAACTTCAAAAAGCCCTAAGCAAACTTACAGAAGCGCAACGCGTCGCTTTTTTAATGAACAGAGTTGAAGGTAAAAAATTTAAAGAGATTGCTGCACTTTTAGATATTTCTACAAAAGCTGTAGAAAAACGCATTTATGGTGCGCTAAAAAAGCTACGAGAAGATATAGATGAATTATAAAATAAATTGTGGGTAGGAATTTTTAGGACTTAACTGTTCTATTATTGAAATGCAATTATGACACGAGAAGAACTCATACAAAAATGGCTAGACCATAACCTTAACTCAGAAGAGCAAAAAGCTTTTGAGCAGCTAGAGGATTATAACGATTTGATGCAACTAAACCATGCATTAAAATCTTTTAAGTCTCCAGACTTCTCTGTGGAGAAAAATTACAATGTATTACAATCCGAATTGAAGCAAAAATCTATAGAATCTTGGTATAAACCATTGCTTAAAATTGCAGCTGTATTAGCTATATGCTTTAGTGTTTATTACTACACAACAACCTTAGACAGCACTTTTAATACAGAAATTGCCTCGCAAACAACAATAGAATTACCAGATGCTTCCGAAGTGATCCTTAATGCAAACTCTAATTTGGTTTTCAACGAAAGTAAATGGGATGACAAACGAGAAGTTAAACTTAGTGGTGAAGCATTTTTTAAAGTTGCCAAAGGCGAAAAGTTTGATGTAGTTACAGACCTAGGAATTGTTAGTGTTCTCGGTACTCAGTTTAATGTAAACCAACGCAATGGTTACTTTGAAGTGAGATGCTACGAAGGTTTAGTTGGAGTTAAAACAAAAGACAATTATACAGAATTACGACCTGGAAATGGTCTAAAAATAATTGATGGGAAGTTATTTGCTGATGAGAAAGAAATCACTACGCAACCAGCTTGGTTGCGTGGTGAAAGTAACTTCACAAACACACCTTTTAAACACGTTATTACCGAATTAGAAAATTATTACGACATAAAAATTGTTATAGACAAAGCTGATACCAACCGACTATACACCGGAAGTTTTACTCATAAAAATTTAGATTTAGCATTGCAATCTGTAACAATACCATTAAATTTAAGCTATAGTAAGTCTGGAACTTCTATTGTATTAAAGCGTGAATAAACTTTTACATCGTATTGTTTTACTTCTCCTAATTTCTACCTTCTCTAATCTTGCACATAGTCAAAAAGAGGAACCACAACAACTCGTTCAAATTCTAGAAATTCTAGAAAAACGCTATGAGGTAAAATTTTCATTTGAGACTAAAACCGTTTTAAATATTGAACTATACCCTCTTAAAGAAGACCTTTCTTTAGAAGAAGCTCTAGACAAGCTAAAAGCGATTACCAATCTTAACTTTGAAGTTTTAAGCCGACGATTTATTGCCATAACACCAAGCGACAAAATAGTACATAGACTAGAAGAAGTTGTAGTAAACAATTACTTATCTAGAGGTATTTCTAAAACAAATAATGGTACCATTACAGTAGATGCCAACGCCTTTGATATTTTACCAGGCTTAATAGAACCTGATGTTCTCCAAATAGTACAAAACCTACCAGGTGTTACAAGTGTAGACGAACGTATTTCTAATATCAATGTAAGAGGTGGCACTAACGACCAAAACCTTATTCTCTACGAAGGCATACGCATGTACCAATCTGGACATTTTTTCGGGTTAATTTCGGCATTTAACCCTTATTTATCAGATGATATTCGTATTTCTAAAAATGGTACAAGTGCCCTTTATGGCAATGGTGTTTCTGGCACTATTTCCATTAAAAATGTAGATGATTTAGACCAAAAATTTAGTGCAGGCTTAGGAAGTAATTTACTTAGCGTAGATGGTTATGCAAAAGTGCCATTGAGTAAAAAAACCGAATTACAACTCTCTGCGCGACGTTCTTTTACAGACGTTTTGGTTTCCGAGACTTATGACGCCTATTTTGATAGAATTTTTAGAGATTCTGAACTCAACACTGCAAATGATGTAAACACACTTTTGGCATTAGATGAACGATTTTTATTTTATGATGTTAATGCCAAATTTCTTTACGACATTAATGATTCTTCTAAGCTTAGAATTAGTCTGCTTAATATTTATAACAACCTAGATTACAATCAGGTATTTGCAAATTCTGACAATAATATACAAGAAACCAGAAGCTCACTTAACCAAGTTAGTTATGGAGCAAGTGCTACTTATTCTAAGACTTTTAAGAATGATATACATACATCTGCACAAGTGTATTATTCTCATTACGATTTAGATGCTCAAAATAATGATGTAACCAATAGCCAATTACTTATTCAAGAAAATAAAGTTGAAGATTATGGTTTACGTTTTGATGTAAAAAAAATTATAGACAATGATATTGAAGTTAGAGGAGGCTATCAATTTAATGAAGTAGGTGTTACTAATTTTGAAGATGTATCTAATCCAAATTTTACAAGTTTGGTAAAAGAAATTGTAAGAACACATGCTATTTTTGGCGAAACCGAACGCTATTCAAAATCTCACAATACTTACATACGTTTAGGTGCACGAATAAGTTATTTTGAAAAACTAAAAGAATTAGTACTTGAGCCAAGATTTGCCTTTAATCAAAAAATATCTGACCACGTAAGATTAGAAGTTTTAGGTGAACTTAAAAGCCAAACTATTTCTCAGGTAATAGACTTACAACAAGATTTTTTTGGTATTGAAAAACGACGATGGCAATTATCTAATTTAGAAAATGTACCACTTGTAAAAAGTCAGCAAATTTCATTAGGCTTAAGCTACAATCAAAACAACTTATTGGTTTCACTAGAAGGCTACTATAAAAATGTAGAAGGCATTACGGCTCAAAGTCAAGGCTTTCAAAATCAATTTCAATTTGTGAATGACAAAGGCTCATATACCGTTACAGGTTTAGATTTTTTAATAAATAAACGTTTTAATAATTTTAGTACATGGTTGAGTTACACTTTAAGCAACAACGATTATACCTTTGATGTTATCAATGACGGAAATCCCTTCCCAAACAGTGTAGATTTAACTCATGTAGCCAACGCATCTCTCACCTATAGTTTAAAAAACTTTAAAATAGGTTTAGGTCTTAATTGGCATTCTGGCAGAGCCTACACAAAACCTTTAAACACACAAGACAACAGCAATTCAGCTATAGAATATCAAAACCCAAATAGCTCCAGATTATCAGATTATTTTAGAGCCGATTTATCAGCCATTTATAAGTTTCAACTATCAAAAGGTACAAAAGCCGAAGCTGGTGCTTCTGTATGGAATATGCTTAACCAAAACAATATTGTAAACCGCTATTACACCTTAGATACAGACAATAACATTGTTGAAGTTGATAATAGATCTTTAAAATTTACACCCAATTTGAGCTTTAGAGTTAATTTTTAGCCAAAACAAATCTAAAACTAAGGTATACCATTAGCTTTAGATTCTTCCTTTTGCTTTTGTTTTTCAATATTCTTTTTAATTTTTTCTATTGCAGACTCAATAGATTTATCGGGTTCTATGAGGTTATATTTACCCCAAAAGTCTGGATCTGAAAAACCTGAAATAGCATCTGTAATAATAACCGAAGGTCTTAATTTATCTTTACTTTTTATTTTCCGGTCTGTTGAGTTAATTTCCCAATCGGTCACAGCCATTTCGCTAGATAAAGAGTAGACTTTATTAAAAATTTCTCGTTTTTTATTTACTTTAAATTCCAGAAAAAGATTAGAATAACTATAATACCATTTTCCACCTCTTTCCTTGTAGTTAACCTTATAATTGGCTTCTAAAGGATAAACGATAACATTGCTAGGCTTCTTTTTTACTAAAAGGTTTTTACTTTTATTTTTATTACTTAAGTCTAAAGCATAATCTGCACTCACTAATGCTAAAGATTCAACATCAATAAATAATTTACCGTTATAGCTATAATTTAAAGCATTGTTTTTAGGACTAAAATTTACAACATAAACATTTCTGTTGTTAATATTAGACGGAGCATCAAAAGAAAAGTTATAGCTGCCTATAGTGGCATCAGTAAAGATATATTCAGGATATTTCATAATATCTAAATAAATGGCTGAAAATGGACCTCCTTGTAGTTTTACAGATACTGTATCAAGTCGTTTGTAATCTGTGCTTTTTCTGGCTTTATTTAGTGATATGGCATCCCTCACGGAAGACCTATTAGGATATTTTAGAATATTAACTACAGCTTCGGTGAGTGATACATTTCTATTTCGTCGTTTTATGGTTTCTCTGTAAAAAGCGGTCATGTAAACCGATTCGTTATGATGGTTTTTACTTTTTTCATCAAACACCTTTCTCACCAGACCTTCTGCATTCTTGAAAGCTGAAATATTTACTTCAGAGAGTTCTGTAACAGCTCTATACAGTTCTATTTTATTATCTTTATTAGATAATTCAGATAACGGAACAACCCTAGTATTATAACCCAATAAACTAATAATAACTTTAGAATCTAAATACTCTTTTGATATTTTTAAAACAAACTCTCCTTCAGAATTTGTAATGGTACTTACATTAGTTTCATTAACATTAAGACTAACTGCTTCTAGAGCCTTATTTGTTTTACCGTCTACCACTTTTCCACTAAACCTAGAGAAATTTTCTTGAGCGTTTATGGTAAACGTCATCAACAAAATTACAATACATGTGTTAGTTAGATGTCTAAAAAAATATGTTGTTTTCATAGCGCAACTCATTAATTATTAACCTTTTCTAAGATACTTAAAAACGATCAAAAATTCGTATAGCAATTTGTTAAAATTGCTGCAACAATTGCGTTTGGTAAGATATTTCTTAATAAATCTACATGCGCTCTGGCACATCAATACCTAAAACACTAAATGCATTTTTTATGGTCTGCCCAACGGTTTTAGACAACTGTACCCTAAAGATTTTTTCTTCTTTCTTATCTGCTCCAAGAATAGATACATTTTGATAGAACGAGTTAAAATCTTTCACCAAATCGTAAGTATAATTAGCGACCAATGCAGGACTGTGCTGTTCTGCAGCATTTTGAATAACTTCTGGAAATTGCTCTAACTGCTTAAGGAGATCTCGTTCTTTATCTTGAAGTGACACTTCGGCTGCGCTTAGAGTTGCATTTTCGTCAATATTAGACTTTCTTAATATAGATTGAATTCTAGCATAAGTATATTGAATAAAAGGTCCTGTATTTCCCTGAAAATCTATGGACTCTTTAGGGTCGAACAAAATTCGTTTTTTAGGATCTACCTTTAATATGTAATATTTAAGCGCACCCAAACCAATGGTTTTATAAAGTGCCTTTTTATCGTCTTCTGAATAATCATCAAGCTTTCCTAATTCTTTAGAAATCTCTTCAGCAGTATCTGCCATTTCTTGTATAAGGTCATCCGCATCTACTACAGTTCCTTCTCTACTCTTCATTTTACCACTTGGTAAATCTACCATACCATAACTCAGATGGTAAAGATTTTTCGCCCAATCGAAACCTAGTTTTTTAAGAATTAAAAACAGTACTTTAAAGTGATAATCTTGCTCATTACCAACAGTATACACCATACCTCCAACATCTGGATAATCTTTAATACGCTGAATCGCAGTACCAATATCTTGGGTCATATAAACTGCTGTTCCGTCTGCCCTAAGGACTATTTTTTCATCAAGACCATCATCCGTTAAATCGCACCAAACAGAACCGTCTTCTTTTTTAAAGAACACACCGCTTTTTAAACCTTCGGCAACAAATTCTTTTCCTAAAAGATAGGTTTGGCTTTCGTAGTAATATTCGTCAAAATCAACACCAATAGCTTTGTAAGTTGCTTCAAAACCTTCGTAAACCCAACCATTCATTTTTTCCCAAAGTGCTACAACTTCTTTGTCACCTGCTTCCCATTGTCTAAGCATTTCTTGAGCTTGATTTTGAAGCTTAGAGTCTTCCGAAAAATATGTTTTTGATAAATCTTCTAATAATTTTACTCTTTCTTTATCGAAATACTTTATTAAATCTTGATCAAAAATTTTAATTAAATCATCAATTAATAAAGCAGATTCTTCGTTCTCTAATAAATGTTCAAATACACTTGAATATAAAATATCGTATGAACTTCTTGAATAGTCGTTAAATTTTATAGATTCAGATTTTTTTTCAAGCCAATCCATCTTAATATTAGCAAGTTTCATAAATACACCATTATGTTCTTGGTCAACTTCTTTCATAACTTTTGGCATATTCAACTCACCCTTCTTAAACGATTCTCTTAAAAATTCATTTAATAAAGAACTAGCATTATCTAGCTTACCTCTAACTTCATCTCTAAACTTTTCATCAAACTTCACATAATAATTCCCAACAAGTTTATCTCCTTTTAATCCAGTAGATTCAGGTGTTTCACCATTACCAAAACGCTGCCAAGCCAACATACTTTTACAGATATGAATACCTCTATCGTTGATGATTTGGGTTTTATAGACCTTCTTTCCCGAAGCTTTTAAAATTTCAGAAACCGAATAGCCTAAAAGCACGTTTCTAACATGTCCTAAATGCAATGGTTTATTGGTGTTAGGCGAAGAATATTCTACCATTACAGCTTTATCGTCTTTTAAACTGGCAAAACCATAGTTATGTTGGTCTTTAATGCTGTTAAAGAAATCTATATAATATGAATCATCAATTTCAATATTCAAAAAGCCTTTAACCACATTAAATCCTTTAACCAAGGCCACATTATCTTTAAGATATTGCCCTATCTGCTCACCAATAGCTACAGGATTTCCTTTTACCACACGCAACATAGGAAAAACAACAACAGTTATATCTCCTGCAAACTCCTTACGAGTTACCTGAAATTCTACAGATTCTAAATCTGCCTGAAACAATTCCTTTACAGCTGCTTTTACATGTAATTCTAAAGTATCCTGAAGCTTCATATTTGTGTTAATTTTAGCTTTTTAAAATGGTTGCAAAGATAGCAGTTTTATTATTCTATTAAGATAATAGTGCATCATAATTCCCTATTTTTAAAGACATACAAAAACATCAATTAAAAATGGAACGAAAATCTCACCTCCTAAAAGGCATTCCTGTTTTAGCATCTTTGAATATCAAAAAAACTGTAGATTTCTATCAAACCAAGCTTGGCTTTAATCGCCTAGGCTATTTAGACGATAATTACGCTGTAATTGCACGTGATAATTTTGTGGTTCATTTTTGGAAATGCAACGATAAAATTCACCCAGAAAACACAAGTTGTTATGTAGATGTTGAAGATATAGATACGCTCTACAAAGAATTAAAAACTTTTGGTGTAATTCACCCAAACGGCACCTTAAAAAATCATCCTTATGGTATGCGTGAATTTGCCATTTTAGACCTCGATGGAAATCTGATTAAATTTGGTCAAGAAATTGAAAATTAAAAACAAAATCAGAACTGTAACAACACTCCTAACTAAATTTCAAAACACTGAATTTCAAAACATTACAACAAACATGCATTTCATCGACAAAATGGTCGTTTTCCTATGATTTTTGCCGTTAATCGATACAACTTTTTTTTCGTGAATTTCATCTGTCATTTCATCTAATTTATTAGCATTAAATCTTAATAATTAGCGTATTTAAGCACATTATGGCATTTTTGGTAGGCTATTAACAAATGTCCCAAACATTAAATGAGGCTTTATAATCGAACATTAACCACGTTGTTTTTGTTTAGTGTTGACTTACTTTTTATAACCTTCAATAAAAGTTTCGTAAACCAAAACATAACACTTCGTCTATCAACCGCTAAGTGATGAAGCAGTTAATGACATTAACTGTTTGTCTACTAACTTTCATTGGTTTTTCTCAAAATGAAAGAATAGACGACCTTACAGTAAAATTAGCTTATCACGAAGCTGATTCTACAAAGGTTGACCTCTCGTTAATGCTCATTGGTGAACTCTACGCAGTTGAAGATTATGAAAAAGCTTTACTATACGTAAATCAAACTGCTAAACTTTCAGAAAAATTAAATTACACCAAGGGACTTGCCGAAAGCACATATTACAGAGCATTGATTTTCACACAACGTAACGACTATTTTAATGCTATTGACAACTACGATAAGTCTAGAAAATATTATCTACAAATTAGCGATACGCTAGGCGTAGCTAAGGTGAGCAACAGTATTGGGCTTATAGAAATAAAACGTGGCAATTATACCGTTGGGCTTCAAAATTCTTTATCTGCCATTGATATTTTTGAAAAGCAAAATCTTTTTGATGAGCTTAGTTCTGCATATAACAACTTGGCAGAAGCTTACTTTAAAACCAATCAAATTGATAAAGCCATAGATTTTAATTTTAAAGCACTAGATGTTAGAAAAAAAATTAGTGATAGAGATGGCATTATAACTTCTACAAAAAACAATGCAGACCTATACTCCCTGAGAAAAGAATACCGCAAATCTATTGAGTACTACGAAAAAGTTTTAGAGATGCTAAATCCTACCAAAGATCAAAACTTACATGGCGAGATATTGCCAAAACTTGGTAGCGAATATTTAAAATTTAAAGAATACGATAAGGCATCAGAATATTTGGTAGAAGGATTAAAGTACAATAGAAAGCAAAACAATGAAGAAGGTATTTTATTGGCACTAAATGCCATTGGAAACCTAAACCTTCAAAAACGAAAAGTTAAACTAGCAGAAATTCAACTAAACGAGGCTTACAGCATTGCTCAAAAAATTGACAACAAACCAGCTCTTTTAGAAAATTACAAGCTTCATATTGCCTTAGATTCAACACGTGGTTATTATCAGAATGCATTTTTCTGGCAAAATAAATATTACGATTTAAAGGATGAACTATTAAAGATAAATCAGCCTGTTTTTCCTGTTGACACAGAACCTTTGGATTTAAACACTTCTAACCTTATAGAAGAGGAAATAGGCAATTTTGAAGAAGAAGATAATAGTAACAAAACCATAAAGACCTGGTTAAACAATCCTCTAATCATATATGGTGCAATTGCTGCTACGGCTATTCTACTTACGTTATTATTACTTAATTATTTAAAAAGTAAAAAATACAGAGAAACCATAATTGAGCAGAAAGAAAAATTAAAGCAAGAGCAGATACGCAGTGAAGCCATCCTAGAGCAAGCTCATCATCTTGAAGAGGTTAACCAAGTAAAAGACAAGTTGTTCTCTATCGTTTCTCACGATTTAAAAGATTCCATTTCATCTATAAAGGCCTTTTTAGATCTATTGAAAGAAGATAGTATTTCTAAAGAAGAATTTAGAGAATTAATCCCTGAGTTAAGTGAAAATGCAAATAATGCGTCTTCACTTTTGTTCAATTTATTAAACTGGTCTAAATCTCAGATGCAAAATTTAGAGCCAAATCCAGAGTTGTTTAATATTCAGGACGTTTTTCATACTAAAATGGCATTGGTAGAACAAAAAGTTGAAGACAAGCGTATAGTACTTATAGACGAATCTCAACGTGATTTTGTTTATGCAGACAAGAGCATGGTAGAGATTGTTATTCAGAATTTAATTACCAATGCAGTTAAATTCAGTAGAACTGGTGATGTTATTACAGTGTCTAACCAAGATGTTAACGGTAAAGCTTTAATCTGTGTTGAAGATACTGGTGTTGGTATCTCTGAAGAAAACATCAAAAAACTTTTTAATGCCAATAAGAACTTTACTACTGTTGGTACCAAGAACGAAAAAGGTACAGGCTTAGGATTAACAATAGCCAAAGATTTAGTAGAACTTAACAACGGACGTATTTGGGTTGAGAGTACTGTAAACGTAGGCAGTAAATTCTTTATAGAGCTTCCTAAGTCTGAGGCTTAACTTTTAAGTAAAAAACAGAATAACGTATTAAGACTTTGGCAAAAATACTTCAGCCATCATGCAGCGTGCACTTCCGCCTCCACAAGTTTCTATAGTCTCTAATGAGCTTGAAATGATTGGGCAGTGTTTTTCAATTTTATTAATCTGGTCTTGCGTTAAGCTTTTGTGAGCCGCTTCACTCATTATTAAATAGCGTTTGCCATTCTTTCCTCGTAGTTGCAACATATTACCAGCAAACTGATGCATTTGCGCTTCAGAAATGGCTATAACTTCTTTACCATCTTCCTTTAAATGCTTAATTACATTTTTACGCTCTTTTTTGTCGTCTATGGAATCTAAGCAAATTACAGCAAAAGTTTCTGCCAGACACATCATAACATTGGTATGATAAATAGGCAAACGCTTTCCTTCTACAGTTTGATTGGCAACAAAAACTACTGGAGTATATTCAAAATCTTCGCAAAACTCTATAAACAAATCTTCATCTGCTCTTGGCGATAATGCACAGTAAGCTTTTCTATTAACGCGATCTAGGATAAGACTACCTGTGCCTTCTAAAAAAACACCTTCGTCTTCTGCAGAAGTATAGTCTACAATATTTTCTATCTTAAATCCTTCATTTTCTAGTCTAATGAATACCTCATCACGTCGCTCTTTACGCCTGTTTTCTGCAAACATTGGATACAAAGCCACATCGCCATTACTATGAAAACTCACCCAGTTATTAGGAAAAATAGAGTCTGGAGTATCCACTAACTCATCATCACTTTCTACTACAACGTTAATACCAACAGCCTCTAATTTTTCAACAAAAGCATCAAATTCATTTTGTGCCTTAGCATTGACCTCTGCATTTTTTAAATCAATATCTTCCTGAAAATAGTTGTTTACAGCAGTTTGTTCGTTCATCCTAAAATTTACAGGACGAATCATTAAAATAGTATTTGTGGTTTGTTGCATTCTCTAATTTTTGAAAGTGCTGCAAAATTAGTCTTTTTTATATTTTGAATTTTATGATGTTAACAATTTTTAGACTTAAAATCTGTAAGTTTGAATGACAATATCATTAAGCATGAAAAAACTCATAATTCTCTTGTTATTACTTGCATCTTGCACAGAAAAAAACAACAATTTAAAAGACATAGATTTTACCACAGTTTTTGAAAAAAGCGACGGAACAGAAACAGCAACATATAACGAAACAATTCAGTTTTACAAGGATTTAGCTAATAGCTATAGTGAGATTTCAATCCGAGAAATGGGTGAAACTGATTCTGGGAAACCGTTACATATTGTAACGTTAAACATGGAAAATTCTGGTGATGATTTTGATAAACTAAGGGCTAACAACAGAATCTTGCTTATTAATAATGGTATTCATCCAGGCGAATCTGATGGCATTGATGCTACCATGATGCTTTACAGAGACATATTGCAAGGTAAAATTGAAGCACCAAAACACACGGTTTTAGTTACTATACCTATTTACAACATTGGTGGAAGTCTTAACAGAAATTCTGGCACACGCACTAATCAAAATGGCCCTAAAGAATATGGTTTTAGAGGCAACGCTCGCAACTACGATTTAAACAGAGATTTCATAAAGTGTGACACCAAGAATGCGAAGGCTTTTGCTGAAATATTTCATATGGTTCAGCCAGATGTTTTTATAGACAATCATGTAAGTAATGGCGCAGATTACCAATACACACTAACACATTTATTTACCCAACACAACAAATTGGGTGGTAATTTGGGTGCTTATCTTCACTTAGAAATGATGCCAAAACTTGAACAAAAATTAGCCGAAAAAGAATGGGATATTACACCTTATGTTAATGTATTTAACCGTACACCAGAGTCTGGCTTTTCGCAATTTTTAGATTCACCTCGTTATTCTACAGGTTACACAACGCTATTTAACACCCTTGGTATGATGGTAGAAACGCACATGCTAAAACCATACAAACAACGTGTTGAAGGCACTTACGAACTAATGAAGAGCATGATAGAGATTACCGAAGAAGACTCCAAAAAAATAGCTAAACTCAGAAGTGCCCAGCAGAGTCAATGGAAACCAGGAGATATCTATCCTTTATTGTGGTCTGTTGACACAACAAAATTTTCAACTTTAAAATTTAAAGGTTTTGAAGGGGAAATGATTCCAAGTGAATTAACAGGTGCCCAACGCCTAAAATATGACCGAAGTAAACCTTTTACCAAAGATGTAACTTATCAGAACTACTTTAAATCAACAGATTCGATTACTATTCCTAAGGCCTACGTTATTCCGGAAGGTTGGTATAATGTTACAGACTTGCTTAAACTGAACAAGGTAGAATTGATTCACCTTGAAAAAGATACCACTTTAACTGTAGAATCATACAAAATTGATGACTACAAAACCAGAACATCACCTTACGAAGGACATTATCTTCATTATGACACCAAAGTTAAAACGTCTAAACAAAAAATAACTTTCAGACAAGGAGACTATTTGGTAAAGACAGACCAAAAAGCACTTCGTTACCTTATTGAAACTTTAGAACCAATAGCACCAGATTCGTTTTTTAACTGGAATTTTTTCGATACCATCTTACAACAAAAGGAAGGATTTTCACCATATGTATGGGAAGACAGAGCTAAACAGCTTTTAAGGGAAAACCCGAAGTTACAAATTGAGTACAATATTAAGATTAGCTACGACGAAGAGTTTGCCAATAACTGGTATGCGCAACTAGATTGGCTGCACAAAAAGAGCAAGCATTATGAAAAGTCTCATTTGCAGTATCCTATTTATAGATTAAAATAAAAAGATGATTACTTTCTATAGAGTTTACACCAACAACTTAATATTAGCATAACTGTTTTCTAAAGCTTTTTGAGCAGCTTTTTCGTCTAACCACTCTACTTTAGTAATACCTTCCTTTTCTTGTGGATAGAGTTTACCATCAAATTTGGTTTTCATTTCAAACCAATAGGTAATCTTAATTTTATGCTTACCATTACGCTTAAAGATATGATACGTCGTTGGCAAAGGTTTGGTGATTTTTAAACCCTCTACTCCTGTCTCCTCTTCTACTTCTCTAATAGCAGTTTCTTCAATAGATTCTTTACCCTCTATTTTACCTTTTGGTAAATCCCATTTATCATTTCTGTAGATAAATAATATTTCATTGTTGGCATTATAGGCTTTTCCTCCACCAGCAACAACGTTTGGTAAAAGTTTTAGAAAATGTTTTAGAAGCTTATCTGGATTATTATGTATTAAATGTACAGCATTTAAATCTGTGCTGTTCAGCATTTTTATAACCTTACCTATGTTAACAGACTTAAGAAGGAATGATTTAAAATTGGTTTCCTTTTCAACTTTTGCAGTTAAAATTATAGGCTTATCACCTACATAAATAGTGTACATAGATTGGGTTAGTTATAACTTATCAATTGTAAAAATATTATTTTTTATTAAACCGCTTTTAAACTTAGAATTAAATTAGTTTTAAAATTCAAAAACTTATAAAATTCATTAATTTTGCAGCATGATTTTTAACAAAGAAACCGCTAAAAAAACCGCAGAAGTTTTATTGCAGATTAATGCTATAAAACTACAACCCAAAGAGCCTTTTACATGGGCTTCTGGCTGGAAATCACCAATATACTGCGACAACAGAATTGTACTTTCTTATCCACTCATAAGAAACTACATAAGAGAAACCATGGCAAAACACATAGAAGATCACTATGGCAAACCAGATGTTATTGCTGGTGTTGCAACTGGTGCAATTGGGATTGGTGCTTTGGTGGCAGAATATTTAAACCTGCCGTTTGTTTATGTAAGACCAGAAGCAAAAAAGCATGGTCGCCAAAACCAAATTGAAGGTCATATAGAAAAAGGCCAAACTGTAGTTGTGGTAGAAGATTTAATTAGCACCGGAAAAAGTAGTCTTAACGCTGTTGCCGCCTTAAAAGAAGCCAAAGTTAACGTAAAAGGTATGGTGGCTATTTTTTCTTACGGATTTGATGTTGCAGAAAAGAACTTTAACGATGCTAATATAGAATTACACACCCTTGGCAATTACGAAAATCTTTTAGAACAAGCCTTAGACACCAATTATATTACCAAAGCTGAACAAGACATTTTAGCACAATGGAATGCCAATCCAAGCGAATGGAACGCTAATTGATAAATACATTCCAAAAAACATATCATACATGAATTTAGAATCACCAAAGGTTACTTTAGATAAATCAGCAGAAGAAACATTCAATTTCTTATCAGACGTTAAAAATTTTGAAAATTTAATGCCAGAGAACATCAGTAAGTTTGAAGTTCTTGATAACGACAAATTTCTTTTTGCGTTAAAAGGTATGCCAGAAATCGTACTTAAGAAAAAAGAAGAAGTACCACATAGCAAAATTGTTTTGGGTGCTGCTGGCGGAAAGTTAGATTTCTCACTTATCGGTCATATTACAGAAGTTGAAGCTAATAAAAGTGAAGTACAACTAGCTTTTAGCGGAGAGTTCAATGCTATGATGGCAATGATGATAAAAGGGCCAATCAATAAATTTATTGAAACCTTAGTAACCAATATGAAAACTGCGATTTAATAAAGCAAGGTTACTTGTTTTAAATCAAAGGTTTTTATAATATCATCTTCGGTCCAAACGTTAAGTTTACCAGTTTCAGTTATACTTTTTATAATTCCTGAAAAGGTAGTACCATCTTCATTTTTAAATGTTGAAGGTTTATCTTTTCTAAATAATAGGGCTTCATATTGCGTTTTTATTTCGGAATAGTTTTTAGCATCTAAAAGTTTGAAATACGCTTGAAGCTCAGTTAGAATACCAGATAGAATTTCATCTCTATCATAAACAATTCCAGTAAGCAAATTCAAAGATGATGCTTTAGGTAAATTATCAAAATGTTTTTGATTAACGTTTAATCCAAATCCAATGATAGAACCTTTAAGTTGGTTTTGTTTAATCACATTTTCTATAAGAATACCACAAATTTTTTTATTTGCTGACAAAATGTCGTTAGGCCATTTTATAGATAATTTCGGAATTTTTAAGTAATCTAGCGCCTTACAAATTGACAAAGCTACAGCCATACTTATATAGAATTGCTTTTCTATTGCAATAGAACCTACCTCTTTAAACACACTAGCCGTAAGGTTTTTACCTTCTTTCGTTTGCCATATTGTACCCATTTGTCCTCTCCCTTGCGTTTGATGGTTAGCAACAAAAACCGTAAAATCCTTTGGCAGATTAACCGCAGACATAGCCTTAAGGTAACTGTTTGTGGAGTCAATGGCATCAAGTTTGATAATGTACATATAAATAAAGGTCTATTTTTATAGTTTTCTTATGACATTTAGGGTTTACAAGAACTAAAAAAATAATAACTTTGCATAAATTTAATTCAATTTAATGACGAAAGAAAAAACTAGCGCAGACCAACTCATTACCACAATCATTGCTGGAATAGAAGAGGTTAAAGGAAAAGAAATTACAATTTTAGATTTAAGAGATATTGAAAATACGGTTTGCGATTATTTTATAGTTTGTGAAGGTACTTCTAATACACAAGTTAACGCAATCGTCAACTCCATACAAAAGTTAGTAAGCAAAACCACTAAAGACAAACCTTGGCATGTTGAAGGCACAGATAATGCCGAATGGGTTTTAATGGATTATGTAAATATTGTAGTACATGTGTTCCAAAAACACATAAGAGAATACTACGACATAGAAAGTCTATGGGGAGACGCTAAAATGACGCAAATAGAAACAAGTTACTAAAAAAGATTACCGCTGAAGTTTATCTTGAGCGAAGTCGAAAGACGGCAAAAAAATGGCAAAAGACAATAAAAATTTAAATAAAAAACCAAAAGTAAATCCGTATTGGATTTACGGTGTTATCATCGCTATATTCATATCAATTCAATTGTTTTCTGGTGGATTTGGTGGATCTACAGGTTTACAGATTAACCCTTCACAGTTTATAGAATATTTGGATAAAGGTGATGTCGCTAAGGTAGAAATTGTAAACAAGCGAGAAGCAAGAGTTTATTTAACTAAAGAAGCTCAACAAGAAGAGGTTCACAAAAAGTCGAAACCAAATACTATTCTTCCTTCGGTAACTCCAATTCCGAATTATAAATTTGAATTTGGTGATCTTCAAAATTTCGAAAAAGACATTAAAAAAAGTATAGATGAAAATCATCTCAGCACTGTTGTTGAGTATGAAACCGAGCAAAACGTTTGGGGAGATTTTCTACTTACACTTCTACCATTTATCTTAATTATAGGTGTTTGGATTTTTATAATGAGACGTATGTCTTCTGGTGGCGGCGGAGGAGCTGGCGGACAGATTTTCAACATAGGAAAATCTAAAGCCAAACTTTTCGATGAGAAATCAGACACCAAAACATCATTTAAAGATGTTGCCGGTTTAGAAGGTGCTAAAGAAGAAGTACAAGAGATTGTAGATTTTTTAAAGTTCCCTGAAAAATACACTTCACTAGGTGGTAAAATCCCTAAAGGTGCATTGCTTGTAGGACCTCCAGGAACTGGTAAAACCTTATTAGCAAAAGCCGTTGCAGGCGAAGCAAAAGTGCCTTTCTTTTCACTATCTGGTTCGGACTTCGTAGAAATGTTTGTAGGTGTAGGAGCCTCTCGTGTAAGAGACTTATTTAAACAAGCTAAGGAAAAATCTCCTTCAATTATTTTTATTGATGAGATTGATGCCATTGGTAGAGCAAGAGGAAAAAACAATTTCTCTGGTTCTAATGATGAACGTGAAAACACATTAAACCAGTTATTAACTGAAATGGATGGTTTTGGTACAAATACAAATGTTATTGTGTTAGCAGCAACCAACAGGGCAGACGTTTTAGATAGCGCATTAATGCGTGCTGGTCGATTTGATAGACAAATTTATGTTGACCTTCCAGATGTAAGAGAACGCAAAGAAATATTTGAAGTACACTTACGTCCACTTAAAAAAGAGGAAACTTTAGATATAGATTTCCTTGCAAAGCAAACCCCTGGTTTCTCTGGTGCTGACATCGCTAACGTTTGTAATGAAGCCGCTTTAATTGCTGCAAGAAAAGGTAAAAAAGCAGTTAACAAACAAGATTTCTTAGACGCTGTTGATAGAATCATCGGTGGATTAGAAAAGAAAAATAAAATTATAACTCCAGAAGAAAAACGTGCCGTTGCTTTTCACGAAGCAGGTCATGCCACTATAAGCTGGATGTTAGAGCATGCTGCGCCTTTAGTAAAAGTCACTATTGTACCTAGAGGTCGTTCTCTTGGTGCTGCGTGGTATTTACCAGAAGAACGCCTTATTGTAAGACCAGAGCAAATGTTAGACGAAATGTGTGCTGCATTGGGTGGCAGAGCTGCAGAGAAAGTTATTTTTGGTAAAATTTCTACTGGTGCTTTAAGTGATTTAGAAAAAGTAACAAAGCAAGCTAGAGCTATGGTTACTATTTATGGACTGAGTGATAAGGTAGGAAATCTAACGTATTACGATTCTTCGGGTCAGTCTGAATATGGATTTACAAAACCATATAGCGAGCAAACTGCTGAGCTTATAGATAAAGAGATTTCTGATATTATAGAAAAGCAATACGAAAGAGCAGTAAAACTTCTCGAAGAAAACAAAGACAAACTTACTGAACTTGCTGAAGTACTGTTAGATAAAGAAGTAATTTTTAAGGACAATCTTGAAAAAATCTTCGGAAAACGTGCTTTTGACAAAGAAGAAATAATTGCAGAGGAAGAAGAATAAACCACACTGCAATCATATAAAAAACTTAAATTGACTTTATGTTAATTTAAGTTTTTTTATATTTGAGAAATGCACTAACCTAGGATTAATAGTAGCAGTTGAATGAGCTTATTTCGTAAACTCTTCGGAAAAAAATCAAATCAATCCGAAGAACAAATACCAAATCAAGAGCGTGGCAAGTACATGCCTGAAATTAAGTTGCCTGCCGACGAACGTTTTACCATAAACTTCAAGGCTAATGGAGGCAAGTTCTTGTATTGCGAAAATATGAATGAAGTAAAGGAAAGTTTCAATGCTATTTTAGATGAAAATCAATGGCACAACGATAAAGTATTTGTTATTGATGAACGTTTACTAGACTTGTTTAAAGATATCAAGCTCAATAGTACTAATAAAATTTCTGAAAGCAAGTATTTTTTGTCAACCTGCGAATACTTAATTTCTGATGACGGTTCCCTACTAATTTCATCTAACCAGATTGCTGAGAAAAAGCTCAAAGAGCTACCTGAGCATTTTATAATCTATGCTACAACAAGTCAATTTGCAGAAAATATAGGTGAAGGTTTAAAAGGTATTAAAGCAAAAAGCAAATCTAAAATCCCAACAAACATTACCACTATAAAGCATTTTAAAACTGCAGACGACAAAGATTTTCTTACCTATGGAAGTAGTGCAAAAAATCTATACCTACTTCTATTAGAAGACTTATAATGAAAGAATTATCCATTAGAGCCATATCTGGCGTTATCTACGTGTTATTACTCATTGGGTCTTTGTATATGCAAAACGCATTAACTGCTTTACTTCTATTATTTGGAATTTTAAGCTTAGCTGAATTCAGCAATCTAATTAAGCTAAAATCTTTTGCGCAGTATATTATTTTCATTTTACTTTTTGGTGGGTTTTGGTATTTATGCCTTTGGAATAAAAATATATCTGGTAGTGATGAAGCTATTCAGATTGTATTGGTCACCACCATATTTGTCAACTTAATTCTTATAAAGGATTTATTTACGACTAAACGCATTCCTATCTTTAGTTCCAAGAATTTTATTGTAACAACGTTCTATTTAACTAGTGGTTTCATTTTTATGCTACTCATAGCTAATTATAAAAATGTGTTTACACCTCTTTTACTTTTAGGTAGCTTTATACTCATTTGGGTTAACGATAGCGCAGCTTACTTAGTTGGCAAAAACTTTGGAAAGCAAAAACTGTTTCCAAGCATATCACCAAAAAAAACTGTTGAAGGTTTTCTGGGTGGATTATTTTTTGCTTGTATTTCTAGTTATTTCATTGCTAAATATACTGAGACTCTAGGTTTTACTAGTTGGCTAATTATGGCAATTATTGTGAGTGTCTTTGGTACTTTGGGTGATTTAATAGAATCTAAATTTAAACGTCAAGCAGGTGTAAAAGATAGTGGAGTTATAATGCCTGGGCATGGAGGGCTTTTAGACCGACTAGATAGTATTATCTTTGCGTCACCATTTATATATTTGTTTTTAAGAATACTAAGCTATGTTTCATAAAGAAGGTCATAAAATTATATTTATCACATTAGTCCTTGTTGTAGGATCATTTTTTTTAATCGACGAGTTTGTTACTAATGAATGGCTCAGAAAGGGCTTAATGATTGCTATACTCATTTTCTTTATTCTTATTCTGCAATTTTTCAGAAATCCTAAACGCCATACTCATGCCAATGAAAAACATGCACTATCGCCTGTGGATGGTAAAGTTGTCGTTATTGAAGAAGTAATGGAAAACGAAGTTTTTAAGGACAAACGTATTCAAGTTTCTGTGTTTATGTCGCCTATTAACGTACATGTTACAAGATATCCTATAAGCGGAAATGTGAGCTTTAGCAAATATCATCCTGGTAAATATTTGGTAGCATGGCATCCAAAAGCTAGCGAAGAAAATGAGCGTACAACTGTTGTCGTCGAAAATGAAAGTTTTGGTAAAGTGCTATATCGTCAAATTGCAGGAGCACTTGCAAAACGTATTGTTAACTACGCTACTGTAAATTCTAAAGCTGTTCAAGGAGAAGATTCTGGATTTATAAAATTTGGCTCTAGAGTAGATTTATTTTTACCTTTAGATGCAGAGATTAAGGTAGAGCTTAACCAAAAAGTAAGAGGTGGAGAAAGTATTATTGCCGAAATGAAATAGATGACATCAGAAGAGCTACATAAAGAGTTTGAAGATGCTGTAGATCGTATTAACGCGCATACAGAACCATTTCCTGCTGACTTTTTACTGCGCTTATATGCTTATTATAAAAAAGCAACCAACGATTATGGGAGACCAAGTAGTCGTAAACCTATAATTAATGCTTTTAAGACTAATGCTTTATTTCAAGTACAAAACATTAGCCAAGATGAAGCTAAAAAAGAGTATATAGATCTGGTGAACAAGTACTTTCTATACCGCGAATAATTAATCTCTTATCAAGGGTAAAGTTGAACAACGAAGTAACCCTTCTTGTTTAGCAATCTCACCATAAGGTACTTCTTCAACAGTAAAACCATTTTCTCTCAACCAAGTATTTAAACGGATAAAGTTTTGTTCTGAAATGATAACATCTTCAGAAATAGAGAATACATTACTGTTCATGTGGTACATTTCTTCTTTCGTAATTTCAAAAATATTATCCTTTCCAAAGAAATCTACAAGCCATTCGTATTCATCTTTCTCTAGAAATCCGTTTTTATGTAATATCGCTTTATTTTTTCCAATAGGCTGAAAACAACAGTCTAGATGCAATGCATTTTCCATAGCATTAGTTTGCGATTTTCTAAGGTTAAAACTCTTTACTGTTTTATTAGGAAACTTGTTTGCTATATAATCTACACCTGCCTGGTTAGTTCTAGCAACAATATAATCTGAGTAATCTTCACCTCTATATGTACCAATAAAAATATGATCGTTCCAAACAATAACATCACCTCCCTCAATATGCACTTCTGCAGGTGGTCGTGTTACTTTATCCTTGTCTATTTTATCTATAATATACTGAATAGCGTCTAACTCCTCTTCTCTATCAGGTAATATATTGGCTTTAATAAAAACATCATCTATTACAAAACCAATATCTCTAGTGAAGATTTGATTACATTCTTTAATAATGTTCGGTCTGTAAACTTTAACATCATATTTTTCAAATACCTTAGCAACCGCATCCATTTCGGCGACCATATCTTCTTCAGTTGGATAAGTTCCTGCTTTTATATGCTCTAATGATTTTGGATCATAAGCTTCTTCAATTGAAGGTACTGGTCCATTACTCTCTGCTGTTCCTAAGATAACAGACCTAAGACGAGACGTTTCGTTTTGTATATTTAGTTTCATCACTTAAAACGCAAAAAAGCTTCATAGTATTATTATGAAGCTTTTTGCTATTTAATTTAATAAATTATCTTTTATCAATGGTTTTAAACTCTCTATAAGTTTCACCGATATATAATTGTCTAGGACGTCCGATCGGCTCTTTACGCATACGCATTTCTCTCCATTGTGCTATCCAACCTGGTAAACGACCAAGTGCAAACATAACCGTGAACATCTCCACAGGAATACCCATTGCTCTGTAGATGATACCTGAATAGAAATCTACATTAGGATATAATTTTCTATCTACAAAATATTGGTCTTCTAAAGCTTCTTTTTCAAGTCCTTTAGCAATATCTAAAATAGGATCTTCTACACCTAAATCTCCTAAAACTTCGTCTGCTGCTTTTTTAATTATTCTTGCTCTAGGGTCGAAGTTTTTATACACGCGGTGACCAAAGCCCATTAGACGGAAAGGATCTTCTTTATCTTTTGCTTTTGCCATGTATTTCTTAGTATCTCCTCCATCAGCCTTAATAGCTTCTAACATTTCTAATACCGCTTGGTTAGCACCACCATGTAATGGTCCCCAAAGTGCAGAAATACCAGATGCTAAGGACACAAATAAACCTGCATGAGAAGAACCTGCAATTCTTACTGTTGAAGCCGAGCAATTTTGCTCATGATCTGCATGTAGAATTAAAAGTTTGTCTAAAGCATTAACTAAAATTGGGTTTTGTTCATACTCGCTATCTGGTCTTTTAAACATCATTTTAAGCACGTTTTCTACGTAACCTAAATTTTTGTCACCATAATCTAATGGTAAACCGTGTTTTTTACGCATTGTCCAAGCCACAAGAATTGGAAACTTAGCTAAGATTCTAACAATAGCATTATACATGGCCTCTTCTGAATTTACATCAACAGAAGATGGATAAAATGCCGTTAAAGCACTTGTTAATGATGATAATACACCCATTGGATGTGCCGACTTAGGAAAAGCATCTAATATCTTTTTAACATCGTCATCTACAACAGACTCTTCTTTAATATCTTTTGAAAATTTGTCTAATTGCTCTTGTGTTGGTAATTCACCAAAAATCAATAAATATACAACTTCTAAAAAGTCAGCTTTTTCAGCTAATTCTTCAATAGAATAGCCTCTGTACCTAAGTATTCCTTTTTCACCATCTAAGAAGGTTATGGCACTTTCGCAACTTCCTGTATTTTTATATCCAGGATCTAAGGTAATAACACCTCCTGTTGCATTTCTTAAGGTTTTTATATCAATGGCAACTTCTTTCTCAGTTCCTACTTTTAGTGGTAGTTCATACTTTTCACCATTAATTTCTAAGGTAGCTTTATCTGACATATTTTTTTACTTGTTTTTGTGAATTTTTAAGGATTGCTAATTTACAAAATATCAAACGATTTCGGAAGTCAATTTACAATCGTTTTAACAATTTGGGTATTCTTGAAATCAATAGAAAAAAAGAAATAATTTTCATTCTCTTTTTGGTACTATTTAGACTACTATTTTCTAACTGAAAAGTACAAAAAAACCTATCCAAATAAATGGATAGGCTTTTCAAATATATAAATGTACTTTAAGAATGTTATTTCACTTTAAATGCTTTTTCTTGAGGAAAGTAAGCTACATCTCCAAGTTCTTCTTCTATACGTAATAACTGGTTGTATTTTGCCATACGATCGCTACGCGACGCTGAACCTGTTTTAATCTGACCTGTGTTTAATGCTACTGCTAAATCTGCTATTGTGTTATCCTCTGTTTCACCAGATCTATGTGACATTACCGATGTGTAACCAGCATTGTGCGCCATATTTACTGCCGAAATAGTTTCAGACAAAGTACCAATTTGATTTACCTTAATTAAGATAGAATTTGCTATTCCGTTTTCAATACCACGAGATAAACGCTCTACATTGGTTACAAATAAATCGTCACCTACCAACTGTACTTTATCACCAATCTTGTCTGTTAAAACTTTCCAACCGTCCCAATCGTTTTCATCCATACCATCTTCAATAGAAATAATTGGATATTTTGAAGCTAGTTCAGCCAAGTAATCAGCTTGCTCTGCAGATGTTCTTATTTTACCAGATTCTCCTTCAAACTTTGTATAGTCATATTTACCATCAACATAAAACTCCGCTGCAGCACAATCTAGAGCAATCTTAACGTCCTCCCCAAATTTATATCCTGCTTTTTCTACAGCTAACTTTATTGAATCTAGTGCATCTTCTGTTCCACCAGCTAAGTTTGGAGCAAAGCCACCTTCGTCACCTACTGCAGTACTTAAACCTCTATCGTGTAATACCTTTTTAAGATTATGGAAAATCTCTGTTCCCATTTGCATAGCATGTGTAAAATCTTTTGCCTTTACTGGCATAATCATAAATTCCTGAAATGCAATTGGTGCATCACTATGAGAACCACCGTTAATGATATTCATCATTGGTAATGGTAAAGTGTTTGCCGATACTCCACCAACATATCTGTATAATGGCATTCCTAATTCATTAGCGGCAGCTTTAGCAACTGCAAGAGAAACACCCAATATAGCGTTGGCTCCTAAGTTGCTTTTATTTTTTGTACCATCAATCTCAATCATTAATTGGTCTATCATATTTTGTTCAAAAACAGATATACCAAGTAACTCTTGAGCTATAGTTGAATTCACATTTTCTACAGCTTTCAACACGCCTTTTCCCATGTAAGTATCTCCGCCATCTCGTAATTCAACAGCCTCATGCTCACCAGTTGATGCGCCAGAAGGCACAGCGGCTCTTCCCATAATACCATTTTCCGTTACAACATCTACTTCTACAGTTGGATTACCTCTAGAATCTAAAATTTGTCTTGCGTGTACATTAACTATAATGCTCATTTCTTTATTTTTTAATTGTTGATTATTTCAAAATTACGAAAATATAGACCGTAAAACAGAACAAAAATCATAATTACGATTAATATTTACTATAATGTTTTCGGAACTAAAAAAACGCAACAAATCTCGAATTTTGTTGCGTTTTTTCTACTAGTTATTTTTAATATTCTCTATAAACTGATCAAATAAATATACTGAATCATTTGGTCCAGGACTTGCTTCAGGATGGTACTGTACCGAAAAGCAATTCTTATTTTTTATCTTAATTCCGGCAACTGTATCATCATTAAGATGAACATGAGTTATTTCTACATTATCATTGGCTTCGGTTTCTTCTCTATTAATAGCAAAACCATGATTTTGAGATGTAATTTCACCTTTTCCTGTAATAAGATTTTTTACCGGATGGTTTATACCTCTATGTCCATTATGCATTTTATAAGTAGAAATTCCGTTAGCTAAAGCAATAACTTGATGTCCTAAACAAATACCAAATAATGGCTTATTTCTGGCAATAATTTCTTTTGCTACTGCTTGTGCTTCTACCAATGGTTCTGGATCGCCTGGTCCGTTTGACAAAAAGTAACCATCTGGATTAAATGCTTCTAAATCTTCAAATTTTGAGTTGTATGGGAATACTTTTATATAAGCATCTCGTTTAGCTAAGTTTCTAAGAATATTCTTTTTTATTCCTATATCTAAAGCCGCAATTTTATATGTTGCATTTTCATCACCAAAATAATAAGGCTCTTTAGTTGATACTTTTGAAGCCAACTCCAAACCTTTCATATCTGGCTGTTCAGCTAACTGCTTTTTAAGATTATCTATATCATCTACTTCTGTAGAAATAACAGCATTCATTGCTCCGTTATCTCTTATATAGCTAACTAAAGCTCTTGTATCTACATCTGCAATGGCCAGTGTATTGTATTTTTCAAAGAAATCTTCTAATGAACTATCTCCTGCAGGGCGAGAGTATTCAAAACTAAAGTTTTTGCAAATTAAACCTGCTATCTTAACATCTTCAGATTCCATTTCATCTTCCTTGGTACCATAATTACCAATATGAGCATTTGTGGTAACCATCAATTGACCAAAATAAGAAGGATCAGTAAAAATTTCCTGATAACCTGTTGTACCAGTATTAAAGCATACTTCGCCAAACGCAGTACCATCTTTTCCTATTGATTTACCATAAAAAATAGTACCATCTTCTAATAGAATCAGAGCTTTTTTTCTTTGTTTATATTTCATGTGCAATGTTTATGAGATTTCTGCATTGGCAGAAAAAGTTTTACAAAATTCCAAAAAAAAAGGATAAACTTAAAAAGTCTATCCTTTATATTTATTAATCGTTATCAACATCGATTATTCTTCTTCGTTTGAAGCTTGAGTTTCTACAGGAGGAACAGCAGTTGTGCTCTTCTTACCACCTCTTCTACTTCTACGAGTTGATTTCTTAGCAGGCTTATCAGCATTATAAAGCTCATTGTAATCTACTAATTCTATCATAGACATATCAGCGTTATCACCTAAACGGTTTCCTAACTTAATGATACGAGTATAACCACCTGGACGATCACCTACTTTTGCAGCTACATCTCTAAACAATTCAGCAACCGCTTCTTTTTGTCTAAGTCTAGACATCACAATTCTTCTATTGTGAGTAGTGTCTTCTTTAGACTTTGTAATTAACGGTTCTACAAACTGTTTTAAAGCTTTAGCCTTAGCAGTTGTTGTGTTAATACGCTTATGCTCTATTAAAGAACATGCCATATTAGCTAACATTGACTTTCTGTGTGCAGACTGTCTTCCTAAATGATTGAATTTTTTTCCGTGTCTCATGACTCTTGTTTTATCATCTTGCTACCAAACTCATTTTTAGAGGAGCAAAATATGATTAATAATTAATTATAATTAGTCTTTATCTAATTTGTATTTACTTAAATCCATACCAAAGTTAAGACCTTTAACGCTCACTAATTCTTCAAGCTCAGTTAAAGACTTCTTACCAAAGTTTCTGAATTTCATTAAATCATTTTTGTTGAATGATACTAAATCACCTAAAGTATCAACTTCAGCAGCTTTTAAACAGTTAAGCGCACGTACAGAAAGATCCATATCAACTAATTTAGTCTTAAGTAACTGTCTCATGTGAAGTGATTCTTCATCATAAGTTTCTGTTTGTGCAATCTCATCAGCTTCTAATGTAATACGCTCATCTGAGAATAACATGAAGTGGTGGATTAATATTTTAGCTGCTTCTGTTAAAGCATCCTTAGGATGGATAGAACCATCTGTTAGGATTTCGAAAACTAACTTTTCATAATCTGTCTTCTGCTCTACACGGAAGTTCTCGATGCTATACTTAACATTTTTTATTGGAGTGTAAATAGAATCTGTAAAGATTGTTCCCATTGGTGCAGAAGCTTTTTTATTTTCTTCAGCAGGAACGTATCCTCTACCTTTTTCAATCGTTAACTCCATGTTGATATTTACTTTAGGATCTAAGTTACAGATTACTAAATCTGTATTTAACACTTGGAAACCTGAAATAAACTTTTGGAAATCACCAGCCGTGATTTGCTCTTGTCCAGAGATAGAAATAGTAACAGTTTCGTTGTCTACTTCATCAATCTGACGCTTAAAGTTTACTTGCTTTAAGTTTAATATCATTTCAGTTACATCTTCTACTACACCAGAAATTGTAGAAAACTCATGATCTACACCTTCTATTCTAACAGAAGTGATTGCGAAACCTTCTAAAGAAGATAATAATACTCTACGTAAAGCATTACCAACTGTTAATCCGTATCCTGGTTCTAAAGGTCTGAATTCAAACTTACCTTCAAAATCAGTAGAATCAATCATGATTACTTTATCTGGTTTCTGAAAATTTAATATTGCCATTTTTCTTCGTTTTGATTGTTATTTGGTTGCGCGGTTTAAAGGTTTGAAGAAGACCATAAACCCTTTGGCCAAATACCAATATTATTAATTTATTATTTAGAGTAAAGTTCGACGATGAACTGCTCGTTGATTTGCTCAGGAATTTGGATTCTTGCAGGTACAGAAACATAAGTTCCTTGCATTGTATCGTTATTCCATGTAATCCATTCGTATACATTGCTAGAATTAGCTAATGAAGCTTGAATAGCATCTAAAGATTTAGATTTTTCTCTTACAGCAACAACATCACCAGCTTTTAATTGGTAAGAAGGAATATTTACCTTTTCACCATTTACTGTAATATGTCTGTGAGATACTAATTGTCTTGCAGCACTTCTAGTTGGAGCAATACCCATTCTGAAAACCACGTTATCTAAACGTGACTCACAAAATTGTAATAATACTTCACCAGTAATACCTTGAGCAGCAGTTGCTCTTTTGAACATGTTTCTGAATTGACGCTCTAATATACCATAAGTATATTTTGCTTTTTGCTTTTCCATTAATTGGATTGCGTACTCAGATTTTTTTCCACGTCTTCTGTTGTTACCGTGTTGACCTGGAGGGTAGTTTCTTTTTTCGAAGGCTTTATCGTCTCCGAAGATAGCTTGTCCGAATTTACGAGCTATTTTAGTTTTAGGACCAGTATATCTTGCCATTTTAAATTAATTTTGAGAGTGATTATAAAATTAAGGTCTTAAGCTTATCCTTCTATAACCGTTAGTCTCTCGTTGATACTTGTTTTAAATTTTTCAGTTTGCAAATGTACATAAAAAAAGTTAATATCAACCGAACAATCGACTGATATTAACTTTACTATGTGTGCTTTACTATACGCGACGTCTCTTAGGAGGACGACAACCGTTATGTGGCATTGGAGTTACATCGATAATTTCTGATACTTCAATACCTGAGTTGTGAATAGATCTAATAGCAGATTCTCTACCGTTACCAGGACCTTTTACGTATACTTTTACTTTCTTTAAACCTGCTTCCTTAGCTACACCAGCAGCATCTTCTGCAGCTAATTGTGCTGCATAAGGAGTGTTCTTTTTAGAACCTCTAAAGCCCATTTTCCCAGCAGATGACCAAGAAATTACGTCACCTTTTTTATTTGTTAAAGAAACAATGATGTTGTTGAATGAAGCTGTAATGTGAGCTTCACCTATAGCATCTACTATTACTTTACGTTTTTTTGTACTTGACTTTGCCATATTTTTTAGTTTCTAGTTGTTAGCTTTTAGTTGTTAGAATCCTAAACCTTCCGATTTCGAGCAGATTCATCTAACGTCTAATTACTAATGACTAATGTCTGTTATTATTTAGTTACTTTTTTCTTGTTAGCAACTGTTTTTCTTCTACCTTTTCTTGTACGAGAGTTGTTTTTAGTACGTTGTCCTCTTAAAGGAAGACCAGCTCTGTGACGAATACCTCTGTAACATCCAATATCCATTAAACGCTTAATGTTTAATTGAGTTTCAGAACGTAATTCACCTTCGATTTTAAATGCACCAACTGCTTCACGGATAGCTCCGATTTCGTCGTCAGTCCAATCTTGTACTTTAGTGCTCTCGTCAACTTTAGCAGTTTCTAAAATTTCCTTAGCTCTACTTCTACCTATTCCATAGATATAAGTTAAAGAGATAACTCCTCTTTTTTGTTTTGGTATGTCTACACCTGCAATTCTTGCCATATAATTTAGTTTTTAGCTGTTAGCTTTTAGTTGTTAGAATCCTAAACCTTTCGATTTCGAACAGATTCATCTAACTACTAATTACTAATTGACTTTTTTATCCTTGTCTTTGCTTGAATCTTGGATTCTTTTTGTTAATAACGTAAAGTCTTCCTTTACGACGTACTAATTTACAATCAGCACTTCTCTTTTTAACTGATGCTCTTACTTTCATCTGTATCTGTTTTTAAATACTTATTAGTATCTATAGGTTATACGAGCCTTAGTTAAATCGTAAGGGCTCATTTCTAATTTTACTTTATCACCTGGTAACAACTTAATGTAATGCATACGCATTTTACCAGATATGTGTGCCGTCACAATGTGACCATTTTCTAATTCAACTCGAAACATTGCATTAGATAATGCTTCTATAATTGTTCCGTCTTGTTCTATTGCTGCTTGCTTTGCCATAATTTATTTTTAATGTTCAGTCTTCATTTAACAAATACCTTGCCTAAACTTTATTGAACATTTTAATCCTTTTATAATTATGCGGTAACAGATTTTCTGTTTTTTCCCGTTTTCATCAAGCCATCATAATGCTTATTCAACAAATAAGAATTAATCTGCTGCATAGTATCTATAGCCACACCAACCATGATTAATAGTGATGTACCACCAAAGAATAATGCCCAACCTTGTTGCACTCCTACTAATTGATAAACAAAAGCAGGGAATATAGCTACTAAGGCTAAGAAAATAGATCCTGGTAAGGTAATCTGAGACATGATTTTATCTAAGTACTCAGCAGTTTCTGTACCTGGTCTGATACCTGGTATAAATCCACCACTACGCTTTAAGTCGTCAGCCATTTTGTTTGTAGGTACTGTAATTGCAGTGTAGAAATATGTAAATATTATAATCAATAATGCAAACACGAAGTTGTACCAAAATCCAAAAATATCTTGAAAATTGGTTTGCATCCATTGACCTACACTACTTTCAGGACCAAATAACTTACCAATATATGCAGGCGCGAACATAATAGCTTGTGCAAATATGATAGGCATTACACCTGAAGCGTTTAACTTTAATGGTAAAAACTGACGAGATCCAAATACATTTTTCTCATAGCCACCAGAAGCTGTTCTTCTAGCATACTGAACAGCTACTTTACGTACTGCCATTACTAAGAATACTGCACCTAAAACGATTAAGAACCAAATAACTAATTCTATTAAAATCATCATAAATCCACCATTACCACCTTCTAATCTAGAGAACATGTTTTGTGCAAACGACTGTGGCATAGTTGCTATAATACCAACCATAATTAATAATGAAATACCATTACCTATACCTTTATCAGTAATTTTTTCACCTAACCACATTGCGAATACACAACCTGTTACTAGGATGACTACTGATGAGAAATAGAATATGTTTTCTGAAAAACCAGGTATTAACATTTGGTTGATTGACTGAAGCCCAGATAAAGAAGGAATAGTACCTAAATAAGCAGGTGCCTGAACCAAACAAATTCCTATAGTTAACCATCGTGTAATTTGAGTAATCTTCTTTTGCCCACTTGCACCTTCTTTTTGAAGTTTCTGCAGATAAGGAATTGCAATACCCATAAGTTGTACAACGATAGATGCAGAGATGTATGGCATAATACCTAAAGCAAATACAGAGGCTTTAGAAAAACCACCACCTGTAAAAGCATTAATAAGCCATAATAAACCACCTTGTGCTGCAGAACTCTGTAGTTCAGCTAACTTTGGAAAATCTACACCTGGTAAAACCACCTGAGCACCAAAACGGTACACTAATAACAAGCCTAAGGTTAGAATAATTCTATCCTTAAGCTCAGTGATTTTCCAGACGTTTTTTAATGTTTCTATTATCTTCATCTTTATATCTTATAAAGTTACAGCTTCACCACCAGCAGCTTCAATAGCAGCTTTTGCCGTAGCAGTAAATTTATGTGCAGTTACTGTTAATTTTGCTTTTAATTCACCTCTACCTAAGATTTTAACTAGATCGTTCTTTCCAGCTTTACCTAATGATACAAGTGTTTCAAAATCTACAGTATCCTTAATTTTCTTTTCATCTACTAACTCTTGTAAAGTATCTAAGTTTATACCTTGATATTCTACTCTATTAATGTTAGTAAATCCAAACTTAGGAACACGTCTTTGTAAAGGCATTTGACCACCTTCGAAACCTAATTTCTTAGAGTATCCTGAACGTGACTTAGCTCCTTTGTGTCCTCTTGTCGCAGTACCACCTTTACCAGATCCTTGACCACGTCCAACACGTTTTCCTTGATTTTTAACTGAACCTTCTGCAGGTTTTAAATTACTTAAATCCATTGTTAAGTTTGTATTTTTAAGCTTCCTCTACAGAAACTAAATGTTCAACTTTCTTCACCATACCAAGGATATTTGGTGTGGCATCGTGCTCTACTACTTGTCCAATCTTTCTAAGACCTAAAGCTTCTAATGTTTGCTTTTGTCTTTTAGTACGATTGATTGCACTTTTTACTTTAGTTACTTTAATCTTTGCCATCTTGTCCTAGATTATCCTTTATATACTTTTTCAAGTGAAATTCCACGTTCTCTTGCTACTGCTTTTGCATCTCTTAATTGTAATAAAGCATCAAAAGTAGCTTTTACAACGTTGTGAGGATTTGAAGATCCTTGAGATTTTGATAATACATCATGTACACCAACAGCTTCAAGTACTGTTCTTACAGCACCACCAGCAATAACTCCGGTACCAGGTGCAGCTGGAATAATATTTACTCTAGCACCACCATACTTTCCTTTTTGTTCGTGAGGTAAAGTACCTTTTATGATAGGAATTCTTACTAAGTTCTTTTTAGCGTCTTCTACAGCTTTAGAAATTGCTGTTGCTACGTCTTTAGATTTTCCTAAACCATGACCTACAACACCAGCTTCGTCACCTACAACTACGATAGCAGAAAAACCAAATGCTCTACCACCTTTTGTTACTTTAGTTACACGCTGTACACCTACTAAACGGTCTTTTAAATCTAATCCGCCTGGTTTTACTAATTCTGCGTTTTTATATTTTTGATACATAATGTCTTAAAATTTAAGTCCTGCTTCTCTAGCACCTTCTGCTAATGATTTTACTCTACCGTGATATAAGTAACCACCTCTATCAAAAGAAATAGTTTCTACACCAGCTTTCATAGCCTTCTCTGCAACAGCTTTTCCTACTAAAGCAGCAATTTCAGTCTTATTTCCTTTAGACTTTGCTATATCTTTATCTCTTGAAGATGCAGCAGCTATAGTTTTACCAGTTACATCATCTACGACTTGAGCATAAATTTCTTTATTACTTCTAAAAACAGCTAATCTTGGTCTAGATTCTGTACCAGAAACTACCTTACGGATTCTGTTTTTTATTCTTAATCTTCTTTCGTTCTTTGTCAATGCCATAACTTACTTATTAAGCTGATTTACCTGCTTTTCTTCTAATTATTTCACCAACAAACTTGATACCTTTTCCTTTGTAAGGCTCTGGCTTACGGAAACCACGTATTTTAGCTGCTACTTGACCAACTAATTGTTTGTCGTGAGATGTTAATTTAACGATTGGGTTTTTACCTTTTTCAGATACTGTCTCTACTTTTACCTCTGGCGCAATGTCCATAACGATATTGTGAGAGAAACCAATTGCTAAATCTAATTTCTGTCCTTGATTTGATGCTCTATAACCAACACCTACTAATTCTAATTGTTTAGTAAATCCGTTAGATACACCTTCTATCATATTAGCAATTAACGCTCTGTATAGACCGTGCTTTGCTCTGTGATCTTTCTTTTCAGAAGGACGGCTTAATGTAATTGTTCCGTCTTCTAAAGTAATTTCTACATCAGAAAAAGTTTGAGATAATTCTCCTAACTTTCCTTTTGCTGTAATTACATTATCTTTAATTTCTACAGTTACACCTTCAGGAACTGTGATTGGGCTTTTACCTATTCTTGACATAATTTCCTGTTTTTAGTATACGTAACATAATACTTCGCCACCAACGTTTTCTCTTTGCGCTTGCTTACCAGTCATCACTCCATGAGACGTAGAAACAATTGCAATACCTAAACCATTTAAGATTCTTGGCATTTCGTTAGCACCAGCGTATTTACGTAAACCTGGTTTACTGATTCTTTGAATTTTTTTGATAACAGACTCTTTTGTCTCTTTATTGTACTTTAAGGCAATCTTAATTGTACCTTGTACTGTAGTGTCATCAAATTTGTAACTTAAAATATACCCTTGATCGAATAATATTTTAGTTATCTCCTTTTTTAAGTTAGATGCAGGAATTTCTACCACTCTGTGGTTAGCTTTCACAGCATTTCTAACTCGCGTTAAATAATCCGCTATTGGATCTGTGTACATAGTTTAAAATTTAGGAAAATGGTTTTCGAACTTCTCGAACCTAGATTCCGATTATACAATAGTTATATTGATAATTGTACAGAAGCTAAATCGCTTCCTCAATGTTACCAACTTGCTTTTTTTACACCAGGAATTAACCCTTTGTTAGCCATTTCTCTAAACATTACACGAGAGATACCAAACTGTCTCATATAACCTTTTGGTCTTCCTGTAAGTTTACAACGGTTGTGCTTACGTATTGGTGATGCATTTTTAGGTAACTTTTGTAATGCTTCGTAATCGCCAGCTTCTTTTAAAGCTTTTCTTTTCTCAGCATATTTAGCTACAGTCTTTGCACGCTTCACCTCACGGGCTTTCATTGATTCTTTAGCCATACTTAATTCTTTTTAAATGGTAATCCTAGTTCTGTTAATAAAGACTTCGCTTCTTTGTCTGTTTCAGCAGAAGTCACAAATGTAATATCCATTCCTGAAATTTTGTTGATTTTATCGATATCAATTTCAGGGAAAATGATTTGCTCTGTAATACCTAAGTTATAGTTTCCACGACCATCAAAACCTGTAGCTTTAATACCGTTAAAATCTCTAACTCGTGGCAATGCAGTTGTTACTAATCTATCTAAGAACTCATACATTTGCTCACCACGTAAAGTAACTTTAGCACCAATTGGCATTCCTTTACGTAACTTAAATGATGCAACGTCTTTCTTAGAAATTGTAGCTACAGCTTTTTGCCCAGATATTTTTGTTAATTCCTCAACAGCGTGATCGATTAACTTTTTATCTGCAACAGCAGCACCAACACCTCTAGATAATACTATCTTTTCAAGCTTAGGTACTTGCATTACATTTTTATATCCAAATTCTTCTGTAAGAGCAGGAACTATTTTGTCCTTGTACTCTTTTTTTAATCTTGCAACGTAAGCCATAATTAAATTACTTCATTAGATTTTTTAGAAAATCTTACTTTATTGTCGCCATCCATTCTGTAACCTACTCTCGTAGTTTCTCCCTTGCTTGTTAATAAAGACAAGTTTGAAATATGAATTGATGCTTCTTTCTCTACAATACCACCTTGTGGGTTTTGTGCACTTGGCTTAGTGTGTTTCTTCACCATATTTACACCTTCCACAATGGCTTTGTTCTTATCTTTTAATACTTTAAGCACTTTACCTTCAGATCCTTTGTGATCTCCAGCTATTACTTTTACAGTATCTCCTGATTTTATTTTAAGCTTTGTCATCTTATTTATCAATTAAAGCACTTCTGGTGCTAATGATACAATTTTCATGAATTGTTTATCACGAAGTTCTCTTGCTACTGGACCAAATACACGTGTTCCTCTCATTTCACCTTGTGGGTTTAATAATACACATGCGTTATCGTCAAATCTAATGTAAGAGCCGTCTGGACGTCTTACTTCTTTAGCTGTACGTACAACAACAGCAGTAGAAACTGCCTTTTTCTTTACACTTCCGTTAGGAGTAGCGTCTTTTACAGAAACTACTACCTTATCTCCAACAGAAGCATATCTTCTTTTTGTACCACCTAAAACACGGATTACTAAAACTTCTTTAGCTCCTGTGTTGTCTGCTACTTTTAATCTTGATTCTTGTTGTACCATAATTACTTCGCTCTTTCAATTATTTCTACTAATCTCCAACACTTAGATTTACTCATAGGTCTTGTTTCCATGATCTTTACAGTATCTCCTTCGTTGCAGTCGTTTTTCTCGTCGTGTGCAACATATTTCTTTGTTTTTAACACGAACTTTCCATACATAGGATGTTTTACTTTTTTTACTTCTGAAACAACAATAGATTTCTCCATTTTGTTGCTAGTAACTACTCCTATACGTTCTTTTCTTAAATTTCTTTTTTCCATCTTTCAGCAGAATACAATTATTGTCCGTCTCTTTTAGTTAATTCTGTTGCTAATCTAGCTACAGTTCTTCTTACAGCACGAAGCTGAATTGGGTTATCTAAAGGAGATATTGTGTGAGCCATTTTTAGGTCTGAATAACTCTTTTTAGTCTCACTAAGTTTTTCTTGTAACTCAGCTGTTGAAAGCTGTTTAATTTCTGATTGCTTCATAATTTCTTTTTATTATGCTTCGTAATCTCTAGCAATGATAAACTTAGTTTTTACTGGAAGTTTTTGTGCTGCTAAACGTAATGCTTCTTGAGCAACTTCTAACGGCACTCCACTTACTTCAAATAATACGCGTCCTGGTTTTACAACAGCTGCCCAATATTCTACAGCACCTTTACCTTTACCCATACGTACTTCAAGAGGCTTTTTTGTAATAGGCTTGTCTGGAAATATTTTAATCCATAACGATCCTTCTCTTTTCATATAACGAGTAGCGGCAATACGAGCTGCTTCTATTTGACGTGCAGTTATAAATGACGAGTCTAAAGATTTTATACCAAAAGTACCATTTGATAACAAATGTCCTCTTCCGGCATTACCTTTCATACGACCTTTTTGCTGCTTACGAAATTTTGTTCTTTTAGGCTGTAACATTTTTTCTTTTCTTTAAAAAATTACTTTCTTCGACGTTGGTTTTTGTTTCCAGTACGTCCACCTTTTCCTTTTTGCTTAGAAAGACCTACTAATGGAGAAAGTTCTCTTTTTCCATATACTTCGCCTTTCATAATCCACACTTTTACACCTAATCTACCATAAGTAGTATGTGATTCAACAAGAGCATAATCTATATCAGCTCTAAATGTAGATAACGGAATACGTCCTTCTTTATAGTGCTCAGAACGTGCCATTTCAGCACCGTTTAAACGACCACTAATTTGAACTTTGATTCCTTCAGCATTCATACGCATTGCAGCAGCGATAGCCATTTTGATTGCTCTTCTATAAGAAATACGACTTTCTATCTGACGAGCGATACTTGCTGCTACTAAATGTGCATCTAGTTCAGGTCTCTTAATTTCAAAGATGTTCAATTGAACTTCTTTACCAGTAATTTTCTTAAGCTCTTCTTTTAGCTTGTCTACCTCTTGACCACCTTTACCGATAATAATACCAGGTCTGGCAGTAGTGATAGTAACGGTTACAAGTTTAAGCGTACGCTCAATAATTACTCTACTTACACTAGCTTTAGATAAACGAGCATGGATATACTTACGGATTTTATCATCCTCTGCAAGTTTGTCTCCATAATCATTTCCGCCATACCAGTTAGATTCCCATCCTCTGATAATTCCTAAGCGATTTCCGATTGGATTTGTCTTTTGTCCCATATCTCTATCTTAGCTTTGTGTTTTATTTAATGAATCTACCACAACAGTAACGTGGTTAGATCTTTTTCTAATTCTGTGCGCTCTACCTTGAGGTGCTGGACGTAAACGCTTAAGCATTGTACCACCATCTACTCTAATCTCTTTAATAAATAGATTAGCTTCCTCAACATCAGCATCTTCGTTTTTAGCTTGCCAGTTTGCAATTGCAGACATTACTAATTTCTCTAAACGACGTGATGCTTCCTTAGGGCTAAATCTAAGAATCTGAAGAGCTTTCTCTGCCTTTTCACCTCTTACTAAATCTGCAACTAAACGCATCTTTCTTGGAGATGTAGGACAGTTATTTAGCTTAGCAAAAGCAACCTGCTTCTTCTCAGCCTTAATAGCTTCCGCCATTTGTTTTTTACGACTTCCCATGATTCTTATTTTTTACCTTTATTCTTAGCACCTGCATGACCTCTAAACGATCTTGTTGGTGAAAATTCTCCTAATTTATGACCTACCATATTCTCAGTTACATATACTGGAACAAATTGACGACCATTGTGTACAGCTATAGTCTGACCTACGAAATCTGGAGAAATCATAGACGCTCTTGACCAAGTCTTAATAACCGTCTTTTTATTTGAAGCTACATTCTCTGCAACTTTCTTTTCTAACTTATAATGAATATAAGGTCCTTTTTTTAATGAACGTGCCATACTATCTTACTTATTTCTTTCTACGTTCTACAATATACTTATTACTCGCTTTCGTCTTAGAACGTGTTCTATAACCCTTAGCAGGAATACCATTCTTAGATCTTGGGTGTCCACCTGAAGATTTACCTTCACCACCACCCATTGGGTGATCTACTGGGTTCATTACTACTGGTCTCACTCTTGGACGTCTTCCTAACCATCTGCTTCTACCTGCTTTACCAGATACTAATAACTGATGATCTGAGTTTGAAACAACTCCAATAGTAGCCATACAAGTAGCTAACACCATTCTAGTTTCACCAGATGGTAATTTGATAGTTGCGAACTTACCATCTCTTGCCATTAACTGAGCAAAAGCACCTGCACTACGCGCCATAACAGCACCTTGACCAGGACGTAACTCAATACAAGAAATAATAGTACCTAAAGGTATTTCACTTAATGGCATTGCGTTTCCAATTTCTGGAGCTATACCACTTTCACCAGACACAACATTTTGTCCTACTTGTAAACCATTTTGAGCGATGATATATCTCTTCTCACCGTCTTGATAGTTTAACAAAGCAATAAATGCTGTTCTGTTTGGATCGTATTCTATTGTCTTAACTTCTGCTGGAATTCCAGTTTTGTTACGTTTAAAATCAACAATACGATACTTCTTCTTATGACCTCCACCCATGTGGCGCATGGTCATTTTTCCTTGACTGTTTCTACCACCAGATCTTTTTTTCGGAGCTAATAAGCTTTTCTCCGGCTTATCAGTAGTGATGGCGTCAAATCCATTTACTACTCTAAAACGCTGAGCTGATGTGATCGGTTTTAATTTTCTAACTGACATTTTTGTCTAATTACATGTTAGCGTATAAATCTATTGTTTCACCTTCCGCCAGTTGTACAATTGCTTTTTTAATAGCATTTGTTTTACCATGTTGAATACCCGTTTTTGTATAACGAGTTCTTCTATCTGGACGGACATTTATCGTACGAACTTTTTCTACAGAAACACCATAAGCAGCTTCAACCGCTTTTTTAATTTCTACCTTGTTCGCCTTTGTGCTCACTTCAAATGCATAAGCATTTAACAACTCGCTTTGAGCAGTTGCTTTTTCTGTGATTATAGGTTTAATTAAGATACTCATCTGTGTTCTATTTACTTAAATTCGATTCAATTCCTTCTAATGCACCCTCTAAAAGAACCACTTTATTAGCGTTCATAATCTTATAAGTGCTTAATTCTGAGCTTGTTACAACTTCAGAGCCTTTCAAATTGCGCGACGACAAATATACATTATTATTTGAGTCACCCAACACAAATAGAGACTTTTTGTTATCTATCTCTAACGCTTTCAAGACATTTACGAAATTCTTAGTCTTAGGAGCATCAAAATTGAAATCTTCTAATACTACAATAGCCTTATCGTTTGCCTTAATACTTAATGCTGATTTACGTGCTAATCGTTTTACGTTTTTATTTAATTTAAAACCGTAATTTCTTGGTCTAGGACCAAACATACGACCACCACCTTTAAATACACCAGACTTAATAGAACCAGCACGTGCAGTACCTGTTCCTTTTTGTTTTTTAATCTTACGTGTACTTCCAGCGATTTCCGCTCTTTCTTTTGCCTTATGCGTTCCTTGTCTTTGATTTGCTAAGTATTGCTTAACATCCAAATAAACCGCATGGTTATTAGGCTCTATAGCGAATACGTCTTTAGAAAGCTCAGCTTTTCTACCCGTATCTTTTCCGTTTATATCTAAAACTGCTACCTTCATTACTTCTCAATGATTACGTAAGAGTTTTTGTGACCAGGAACACATCCTTTAACAACAAGCAAGTTCTTTTCTGGAACTACTTTGTAAACTCTTAAATTTTCTACTTTTACTGTATCACCACCCATTCTTCCGGCCATTTTCATTCCTTTGAATACTCTCGCAGGATAAGAAGCTGCACCAATAGAACCTGGAGCTCTTAAACGGTTGTGCTGACCATGCGTTGCTTGACCTACACCACCAAAACCGTGACGCTTTACAACACCTTGAAAACCTTTACCTTTAGAAACTCCTGAAATATCCACGAATTCTCCTTCAATAAATTGTTCTACAGTGATAGCATCACCTAATTTGTACTCCTTGTCAAAACCTTTAAATTCTACGACTTTGCGTTTTACAGAAGTACCCGCTTTCTTAGCATGCCCTAGAGCAGCTTTTGTAGCGTTCTTTTCTGTCGCGTCATCGAAACCTAACTGAAGTGCGTTATAACCGTCTACTTCTTCAGTTCTGACTTGGGTAACGATACATGGACCTGCTTCGATTACTGTACATGGAATATTCTTTCCATTTTCATCGAAAATGCTGGTCATACCGATTTTTTTTCCAATTAACCCAGACATATTTATTATTTATTAATTATTATTCTTTATTTAAAATTCAAGGCTGAAAAATACGTTTCAGCCTTGAATTGTATTTTTTTCCGTTTTTCCCGCGACCGCATCGTTGGGACATTTTAGATTCCTGCTTTAGCAGAAATAGTAATTACACCTTAATCTCTACTTCAACTCCACTTGGTAATTCAAGTTTCATTAAAGCGTCAATAGTTTTAGAAGATGAAGAGTAAATATCTAATAATCTCTTATAAGAGCTTAATTGAAATTGTTCTCTTGACTTCTTATTAACGTGAGGTGAACGTAACACAGTAAAAATTTTCTTGTGTGTTGGTAATGGAATTGGACCAGTTACTACAGCACCTGTGCTCTTTACAGTTTTTACAATCTTATCAGCAGACTTGTCAACTAAATTATGATCGTAAGACTTTAATTTTATTCTAATTTTCTGACTCATTTTCTTTTAGTTTTAAGCTTCTACGCCTTTAGCCGCTTTGATTACTTCTTCTGATATATTAGATGGAGTCTCAGCATAGTGAGAGAATTCCATTGTTGATGTTGCTCTACCTGAAGACAATGTTCTTAATGATGTTACATAACCGAACATTTCAGATAATGGTACTTCAGCTTTTATTACTTTAGAACCTGCTCTATCACTCATGTTATTAACTTGACCACGACGACGGTTTAAGTCACCAACAATATCACCCATATACTCTTCTGGAGTTAATACCTCCAATTTCATAATAGGCTCCATGATTACCGCTTTAGCAGCTTTTGCAGCAGCTTTAAATCCTAACTTAGCAGCTAATTCGAACGATAACTGATCAGAATCCACGTCATGGTAAGAACCATCCGTTAAAGTTACTTTCATAGCATCTACTTCGTAACCTGCTAATGGACCATTAACCATTGCCATTTTGAATCCTTTTTCTACAGATGGAACAAATTCTTTAGGAACGTTACCACCTTTAATCTCAGATACAAATTCTAATCCAACTTTTCCTTCTTCAGCTGGCTCAAGAGTAAATACAATATCAGCAAATTTACCACGTCCACCAGATTGCTTTTTATAAACTTCTCTGTGTTCTGCACGCTTTGTAATAGCTTCTTTGTACTCTACCTGAGGCTGACCTTGGTTAACTTCTACCTTAAACTCACGCTTAAGACGGTCTACAATAATATCTAAGTGAAGCTCACCCATACCAGAAATAATAGTCTGTCCTGAAGCTTCGTCTGTTCTAACAGTAAATGTTGGATCCTCTTCAGCTAATTTTGCTAAAGACATACCTAACTTATCTACGTCTGCCTTAGTTTTTGGCTCAACCGCAATACCAATTACTGGATCTGGGAAATCCATAGATTCTAAAACGATTGGTGCTTTTTCATCTGAAAGAGTATCACCTGTTTTAATATCTTTAAAACCTACAGCTGCACCTATATCTCCTGCTTCGATATATTCGATAGCATTTTGCTTATTAGAGTGCATTTGATAAATACGAGAAATACGCTCTTTTTTACCTGATCTGTTATTTAAAACATAAGAACCTGCGTCTAAACGACCTGAATACGCTCTAAAGAATGCTAAACGACCTACGAAAGGATCTGTAGCAATTTTAAAAGCTAATGCAGAGAAAGGCTCTTTTACATCTGGCTTACGAGAAATTTCCTTTTCTGTATCTGGATCAGTACCCATAATAGCATCCTTATCAACAGGAGAAGGTAGGTAACGACACACAGCATCTAATAAGAACTGTACACCTTTATTTTTGAATGCAGAACCGCATATCATAGGGATGATAGACATATCCATTACAGCAGCTCTTAATGCAGCGTGCACTTCTTCTTCTGTAATAGAATCTTCATCTTCCATGAATTTCTCAAGAAGGTTCTCATCGTAACTAGCAACCTCTTCTATTAACTGAGCTCTTAACTCAGCAGCTTCTGCTTTTAATTCTTCTGGAATATCGATAACATCGAAAGTAGACCCTTGTGTTTCATCGTGCCAAACGATTGCACGGTTTTTTACTAAATCTACGATACCTTTAAAATCAGCTTCGTCACCAATGTTCATTACGATTGGCACAGCGTTAGACCCTAACATATCTTTTACCTGCTGACATACTGCCATAAAGTTAGATCCTTGACGGTCCATTTTGTTTACGAAACCTATACGTGGTACTTTATAGTTATCTGCAAGTCTCCAGTTAGTTTCAGACTGAGGCTCTACACCATCAACCGCACTAAATAAGAAAACTAAACCATCTAATACACGTAAAGAACGGTTCACCTCAACTGTAAAGTCAACGTGACCAGGAGTATCGATAATATTAAAGTGGTATCCCTTTGTATCTGGAGTTGGTTGACCATTCTCTAATGGAAAGTTCCATGTACAAGTCGTAGCAGCAGAAGTAATTGTAATACCTCTTTCTTGCTCTTGCTCCATCCAGTCCATAGTAGCCGCACCATCATGCACCTCACCAATCTTGTGAGAAACACCAGTATAGTAAAGAATACGTTCTGTTGTTGTTGTTTTTCCAGCATCAATATGTGCTGCAATACCTATATTTCTTGTGAATTTTAAATCTCTTTGTGCCATCTAATTAAAATCTAAAGTGTGAGAATGCTTTATTTGCTTCTGCCATCTTATGAGTATCTACTCTTTTCTTAACGGCCGCACCTTCTTCTTTAGCTGCAGCTAAAATTTCTGCTGCTAAACGTTGTGCCATAGATTTTTCATTTCTTTTACGCGCGTAGCCAATTAACCACTTCATCGCTGTAGAAACTTTACGATCTGGACGAATTTGCATTGGAATTTGGAATGTTGCACCACCAACACGACGACTACGTACTTCTACGTGAGGCATCACATTAGATAAAGCATCTTTCCATGTTTCTAAAGCTGTTTTTTCGTCGTTGTTCTTTTTCTCCTCAACAATATCAATTGCATCGTAGAATACTTTAAAAGCTACAGACTTCTTACCATCCCACATCATGTTGTTAACAAAACGTGTTACCAACTGGTCGTTAAACCTTGGGTCTGGTAAAAGCGGTCTCTTTTTTGCTGCTCTTTTTCTCATGTCTTCTTCTTAAAGTTTTTTAAATTACTTTTTAGGGCGTTTTGCACCATACTTAGATCTACGTTGGGTACGACCAGCAACACCTGCTGTATCTAATGCACCACGAACGATGTGATATCTAACACCTGGTAAATCTTTTACCCTTCCACCTCTAACTAATACTATCGAGTGCTCTTGTAAGTTGTGACCTTCACCACCGATGTATGCGTTAACCTCGTTTCCGTTTGTTAAACGAACCCTTGCTACCTTACGCATTGCTGAGTTAGGTTTTTTAGGTGTCGTTGTATAAACACGAGTACACACACCACGTCTTTGAGGACACGAATCTAAAGCAGCCGATTTACTCTTCTTGGTTATTTTGGCTCTTCCTTTTCGTACTAATTGTGAAATT
>MDTG01348131.1_pt1 | contig 89595 bp, 66 predicted proteins | sample 811421 | NCBI WGS metagenome assembly MDTG01 (sample SAMN05326645, study PRJNA326480) | marine metagenome | isolation source: seawater | place: Pacific Ocean: South East | collected 2011 | reverse complement strand
GGCGTCGGTGCAGTTCCTGGGAAACCGCATCAGTCTGGTGCGCGACGAACCGCGGGCGCTGGCCGCGCAAGTCTTCACCGATCGCAACATCGCGCGCGGGTCTCTCGAGGTCGATTACGCCTTGCAGAAGAGCGACGCGGCCGACGACGTGATCGTCGAATACATGGATCGCACCAGCTGGAAGCAGGCCGAGGTGCGCTGCACGATTGCCGAGTCCGCATCCGAAGCGCCGGCGCGGGTGCGGCTGATCGGCCCGACCGATCGCGGGCAGGCGTGGCGGGAGGGCATTCACCTCGCCGCGGACAACTTCTTTCGGCGGACCAAGGCGACGTTCCGGGCCGAACTGGAGGGCCGGCTGCTCAAGCGCGGCGACGTGGTGCTGGTCCAGTCGGAAATGCCGCAGACCTGGGGCGAGGCGGGCGTGGTGCGCGGGATCTCCGGCGACGATCTCACACTTTCGAAGGAACCGTCGACCGATCCCGGCAACACCTATCTGCGGATCAGGCGAAAGGACGGCGGCGAGTGGGGGCCGTGCAAGATCACCTGGACGCCCGGTTCCGCCGTCGTGACGCTCGATGCAACGGACCGCGCCGCGGCGGAGGCGGAGTTCGGGGCGCTGGAGCCGCATCTGGTCGACGATGGCGACGAGGCACCGACCTATCTTCTTGGCGAGGGGACCGACTACGCGTTTCGCGGGATCTTGGTCAACATGGTGCCGGACGGGACCGGCGCTCAGATCGAACTGGTGATCGACGATCCGGCCGTGCATGCGGCGGATCAGGGATTGAGCGTTCCCGCCGCGCCGCAGCCCGGGTTCCTGCCGCCATCGGCCGGCGCGCCGGCGATCACGGCCATGAGCGTGCATCGCGAGATCAGCGTGACGGAATCGCTGGTCACGGTCTCCGCGCGGCATCCCGCCGGGGCGGTGAGTTTCCGGGCGCAGGTCTCCTATGACGGAAACAGTTGGACGCCGGTCTATGAAGGCGCTGTCCCGGCCTTTTCGGCCTCGGTGCGGCGCGAGGCGTTTTACGTGCGCATGCAGGCGGTTGGAGACCTGCCCGGGCCATGGCGGGTGGAACTGGTGGCCGCCGCGCCGGAAGAGGTGAGGTTCCCGACGAACGCGCCGATCCGCGCGACGGAGCTTTTCGACGCCGCCACCGACACGGTGAAATCCGCCGGGGACACGATCTCCGACCTCAACACCTCGATCCTCGCGCAGCTGAACCGGATTGCGACCGAGGAAGACTGGCGCGGTCGGGAGTCGGATCTGTGGATCCGCGAGACGGATGCGGCACGGGCATCCATTGAGGAAACCCGCGTGCTGATCGCCGATGAAGAGACCGCTCGAGTGGCAGCGTTTCTGGAGTTGCAGGCGGATCTTACCGCCGCCGAAGCCGGGATCAGCGGCAACGCCACGGCGATCAGTGGCCTCGATACCAGAGTGACCAGTGCCGAGGGTGCAATCACGGCTCAGTCCACGTCGATCACCGGCGTGCAGGCGCAGGTGGGGGATGTCTCGGCGGGCGGGTTTTATCGCCTGCAGGCCACCGTCGGGCCGCTGCCGGGGGACGTGTCTTCGGAATTCGTGGTCGCGCTCAATGCGGGCACCGAAGGCTCGCCGAACTGGCAGACGGCCGGGCTTGCGTTGCAGATCCTGTCGGGTGGGCTGGGGTCGCGGGCGGTGTTCAATGTGGATCAGTTCGTCGTCACCGACGGGACGACGGTCACGGCGCTGTTCGAAGAGGGGCAGGCGCTGTTCAAGTCCGCGATCATCCCGGATCTGACGACCGACAAAATCACGGGCCTTGAGGCCTATTTCTACAGCCTTTTCGCAACCAACATCACGTCGGCAACGATCTCCACCGATCAATTGACGGTCGGCGGTACGAAAATCGATGCAGACTTTCTCGACGATGCCGCCGTTACCCCCATCCGAGAAAGCGCCGCCAGCGGCACGGTAACGATCACCGACAACGGCACACCGAATGGCGGTACGGCTGTCGCGGAGTTTTCAGCCTATCCGACCCTGCAGACGTACACCGCTACCGGAATGCTCCTAAAAAAGCCCTACACCGTGCACCTGGAATTTACAGCCGGCGCTACGTGCCGCAATTTTATTGCCTATATCATGTATCGCTATGAGACAAGTGGCGGATATTATTACGCGTCGGCAGATCAAATCGGGAATCCGTCAGGTTTTGTTGCCGGACAAAAATATAGAATATTGCTTTATCTCGGTATCGCTGATGAAGAAATAATTCATTTTCGCGCAAATGCAACGTGGTTGGTCAGTGGAACAGGAAATTCGACTGTCAGCGACTGCCAGATCGTCGTCAATCAGATCTCAAAGTAGTTATCCTCAGATCGCCCCCGTTCGCCTGTCCTGCCCGCTTCTCGCGGGCTTTTTTGTGAGGTTTTGCCATGGCCACCGAAGCCGAGATCCTGACCAAGGTCTCCGATCTGCTCGACGCCTATTCCGGCATGCTTTCGCCGGTGGGCGGGTCGAAGCTTCTCACGCTCGACCGGGATGCGGGGAGCGACGCGGCGCTGTCGCGGCTTCGCCAGGGCGGGGCGGAGCGGTGGCGGTATGGGATGCTGGCCGGTGACGATGACTTCGTCCTGCAGTGGTCGACGGACGGCAGCGAGCTGAATTTCGTCGACCGACTTCGCATTGACGGGACGACCGGCGCGGTGGAGATCGCCGGGCTGGCGCTCGACGGGGCGAGTTTCGCGGACACGACGTTCACGGGGCAGTCGACCTTTTCAGGACCGGCGGCTTTCACGTCGGCCTCGATGTCGGGAGATCTTGTCTATTCAGATGTCGACTGGCGCATGTATGCCGCGACTTCCGACGGCGCGGACACCGCTCGACTGGCGCTGCTGGCCGGCGGGGCCTTTTCGACTTCGCGAGGTGCCTACGCGTATCTGTGCGGCAACGAGCATGCTTCAACGCCTGGCGAAGCGGTGATCGCCGCAGGGAATGTCGTTGGCGCTGCCACCAAGATCAGCGCGCCCGGGTATATTTCATTCAGCACCACAGGGGAGAACGTCCGGATCACACCAACAGGGCTGGGGATCGGGACAAGTTCGCCTAGTACTTCGCTTCATATCCGGGGCGGAGCAACATCTGTTATTCGCATGGACTCTCCTGATGGGTCGAACGGGTACATCTTGAAAGCCAACGTTAGCAACGCCAACAACTACGGTTTCATGATCGAGGACGGGGCTGGAACCGACCTCTACCAAGTGGTTTCGGGGGCGGCCGGGTATCATCGGTTTGCGATCAACGGCACAGATGCGATGCGCATCGACAGCGCCGGTGTTGATATCACCGGCACCCTCGTTGTCGACGGCTCGGACTACAAGCTGGATTTTGTCGACACCCGCCTGCGCGTCCAAAGCGGCTTGGGCGGATCGATCCTGAAGCTGGTCGATGCCGGGGCTGCCGACAGAAATGGGGCGAACCCATATTTTGAACTCGGCTGGTCTTCGAGTGTCGATGGCGCTTACGAGCGTCTCTGCTACGTCGGGCAAGGCTCCGGCAGCAACCCGGATGCTTACTTCACAGCGGACCACGGCAACATTCGGTTGTCGCCGGCATCCGGCATGAAGATCATCACCACGCGCGTCCTGGAGGCGCTCGACACGATCACGGCTCCTGCAATCTTGATTGGAACGACCGTCGCCGGCGGGTCGAAGCTTCGCGTCGTTGACTTGCCGACAAGCTCTGCCGGCCTGTCGACCGGCGACATTTGGAACGACGGCGGCACGCTGAAAGTCGCCGCCTAAGGAGGTCGCAATGATCACATACACATGGAGCTTTCCCTCCCTTGACACGAAACCCTCTGTGGAGGGGCTGACCGACGTCGTGCACGTCGTCCATTGGCGGCTGCGCGGCGAGGACGCCAACGGCGTATCCGCCGAGGTTTATGGCAGCGCAACGATGGAGGCTCCGGACCCGGCGAGCTTCACGCCGTTTCAGGATCTCACCGAAGCGGACGTGCTCGCGTGGATCGCCGGTGAGATCGGCATTGACGAGCAAAAAGCCATCGTCGCGGATCGCATCGCGGCGAAGATCAACCCGCCCGTCGTGGCAAAAGCCGCGCCCTGGGCCTGACAAGACACCCCGACCTACGCAAAGGACAGACAATGACCGAACCGAAACAGACAGACATGCAATCCCTCTATATTCAGGGCGCGCATCGCGAGGGGCTGCGGATCGCCGAGATCTTGGCCGCGCGGGCACAGAACCATGTCGGCGCGCTCGCCGTGTCGGAAGCGCAAAAGGCGATGGCGGAAAAGGCGCGGGACGAGCTGAAGAAGAAAGTCGCTGCGCTCGAAGCCGAACTTGCCGCGGCGCGGGGCGAGGTGTCCGACAAGCCGGTGGCCGGCAAGGCGAAGTCCGCGCGCTGATCTCACCGACCATCACCGACCACGACGAGCTGCCAGAGGGCGGCTTTTTTTGTGCCTGACGAAAGGGCGTTCCAATGAACATCAGCGAAAAGGGTCTGGCGTTCATCGCCGGGCATGAGGGCTTTGTGTCCAGCGCCTACCGGGATCCGGTCGGCGTGCTCACCATCGGCTATGGCTTCACCATGCGCAGCCAAGTCTTCGCCGCCTGGTGGCGCGCCCGCTACAACCGCGATCTGCGCATGGGGGACCGGATCACGAAGGACGGCGCGGCGCAGGTGCTGCGCGCGCTGATCGCCGAGGAATACGGCGCGGCAGTGACGCGCGAATTCGGCCCGCTGCCGCAGCACCAGTACGATGCGGCCTGTTCGGTTGCCTACAATCTCGGCCCCGGCGCGCTCAAATGGCGGTGGGCGCAGGCACTGAAGGCCGGCAACGTGCCGCGCGCCGCCGCGATCCTGCGCGACAACTACAACACGGCCGGCGGCCGACGTCTGCCCGGGCTGGTGCGCCGGCGCCGGGAGGAGGCGCATCTGCTCGAGACCGGCGAGTACATCGGCGTCGGCAAGGCGCCGCGCGATCTCGGCAAGACCGATTCCATCGACCAGGCGCATGAGGATGCGGAGCTGCTGCGCCGGCTGGGGTATGACCTCGACCGTTGGCCTTTTGAGGTGGCGACGCGTCGGTTCCAGGAGGCCAATCACCCGCCGCTGGTCGTTGACGGCATCTTCGGCCCGGCCACGCGCGCCACGGCAAAGCGTGCACTGGAGCGCAAGACGGCGGCCAAGGGCGGCACGGGCGTTGTTGGTGGCGTTGGCGCTGCGGGCGTCGCGCTGGAAGAGACCGTCGGGATCGACTGGACGACCATCCTCTATGCGCTCGGCACGACCGGGGTTGTGATCCTGCTCACCTATCTCGCCTGGGCGAACCGCGGCCGGATCTGGGACAGCCTGCCGGCGTCGGTGCGGCGGTGGTTCGAGGGCTGGACGTGAGCGCGCTGCTGACGGTCCTGGTGACGGTCTGGAAGGTGCCGGCGCTCCGGTGGCCGGCGCTGGTGCTCGCCGGGATGCTGGCGCTGTGGGGCTATGTCGAGGTCGTCGAATGGCGGGCGGGAAATGAAGCGGTCGAGAAGGCGGAACAGGAGACGCGCGATGCAATGGATGATCTCACCGGCGCGGCTCGCGATGGCCGCGATGCTTTCTGGCGCTGTCTTCGTGACGGCGGGGTGTTCGACCACGGGCACGGTCGGTGCGAAAGCCGAGATCCGTGAAACCGTGCGCGGCGTGGTCGGCACTGATCTGATCGGCGCGCGCGGCGCGACGGCGCGGGATCAGAACAAGATCGACGCCACGGCGGCCGGGCTGTGCGGTGCCGGCGTGTGGACCCGGTCGGAGTGCGCCCGGTACGACGCAGCAAAGAGCAGGGGTGGGTGGTGATGGGGGAAGATCTCAAGTGGATCGTAACCGTTGCCCTTGGCGTCATCACTGTGATCGGCGGACTGCTTATGCGTGACAGGCACATGCTCGCCACCATCCGCAAGGGAGATGAAGATGCCATCAGGCATGCGCGGGAGGGTGACGACCGGCTGCACGAGCGGGTCAACCGGGTGCGGGACGAGTATGTTCGACGCGACGACCACGACCGGGCCTATGACGCACTGCGCGAGCTGCTAGTCGACATTCGGCAGGGGCAGGTGGAGCTAAACAGACGGATCGACCAGGCGCTGACGAGGGGCGTGGGAGGTGGTGACCGGGTGAACTGATGGTGGAGGGGGCGGGCCGCGATTGCGAGGTCGGTGTCCAGTGGACAGAGTCGGTTGTTCGTTTACGCAAAAGAAAGGGTATGATACCCGTTCTTGCCACAAGATTGGGCGACGTACCTGGTTTGAGGAGATAGTCTCTGCGCTCTGTTCCCACGCGTCTGGCCTGTCATTTAACCGAGCTCTCGACGGACAAGCTTCGCGAGTGGACGAGTCGCCGTGCGCTCGTTCCGGCAGACATCCGTCCAAAGGGCAAGGGCTCCCCTGCCCAATTCACTTGGCAGACGATCCTCGTTCTCCGGATCGCAGTTCTTCTACGCGACCAGTTTAGCTTAGAGCTCCAAGCTCACAAGGCATCCTTGGACAAACTGCGTAAAGCGCTACGATCAAAGTCCTTTATCGCGCTGTGGGGCCAGCGACTTGCGCTTTACGGCAGGCGGGACTGGGTATTTCTCGATCCAACCGATGGCTCGCCTGAAGAGGATGCGCTGGTCATCCATCTCGATCCTCACCTGCGCGTGCTGCGTGACGGCTTCGCGCTACCCGATGCCGAATCGTCGCAGGGACAGATGGACCTCTTCTCGCTGCCGGTGATACACGATCGAACAGCAGCGACGGCATCGTCCGGAACTACTGTGCATCCAAAACACCGGCATACCGCATGACCGCGTCCGCATCTCCCTTCAGGTTGCGAGTCAAGTCGTCATCGGGCATTTTTGTTTACGCTTTGTTCTCTTTAGGGGCAGCATGGAGGGTGTGGTCGTGATCCCCGCGGTGGTACAGGGATGGCTTAAGCGACTCGGTTACACGGCCGAGCCGGGCCTGCTCCATGTCCGAGGCGAAGAAGTCCCGGATACTCATCCCTATGCGCTCGAAATCAAAGCCCTATTGAAGCCGGACGGGGGCGTTCGGGCCCAAGCGGTGTTCGACGTCGAAGGAGTTCCTACGGTTGTCTTTGTCGGTGAGGATGGACAGCTCCTCGATCCCAAAGGGCTAGATGATGCCCGTAAGCGCATTTGGAATCAGAACCTCGCGAGTGTGGTCATCGAGGTGCGCGGCGACGAAGCGCTCGCGCTTCCCGCCCGAAAACTCAAAAAGGCCGGCGAACATCTTCGGTTGAGCGCAGCCCGCCCCGACGGGCCCTTCTCAGCCCTGGACGTAGCCACTGCGAACCTGTCGCGCCGAGTACCCAAGTGGTTCGAGCTCAAGGCTCGCGTCGACCGCAAGCTCTTGTTAAACCTGTCTACAACCGTCAAGAATCTGACTGCTGAAGGCCTCGACCGCGCGCACCAGAAAGATCGCCGTCGCTTGGCCGAACTCCTGATGGGGCAAGTGCTGTTCGTATCATACCTCGAGCATCGGGAGATTGTCGGGCCGACCTATCGGGAGCGGCGCTCGGTCTCGCAGCTCCACGAGCTCGTCGCCTCAAGCGACCGAGACGGCGTTCGGACGCTCATCGACCGGCTGCGCGCAGACTTTAACGGCGACTTTCTCGGCGACGATCGTCACGATCCTTGGGCGGCGCTTTCTACCGACGGCTTCGATATCCTCAACCAGTTTCTCCGCCGAACTGACATGGAAACTGGGCAAGGCGACTTTTGGAACTACGACTTCAGCTACATTCCGGTCGAGCTGCTCTCGGGCCTTTACGAGAAGTTCCTGACGCCTGAGCAACAGGTCAAGGAAGGCGCGTACTACACGCCTCGCAATCTCGCGATGCTCGCTGTCGATCAGGCCTTCGTGACCTCCGACAACCCTCTCGAGGAGACGATCTTCGATGGCGCGTGCGGATCCGGGATCCTCCTCACGACCGCTTACCGCCGATTAATCGCGCTCTCGGAGGCCCGGGAAGGTCATCCCCTCTCCTTCACCGAGCGCGGCGAGTTGCTGAAGCGCCGCATTTTCGGTGGCGACATCAACTTCATGGCATGCCGTGTCACCGCGTTCAGCCTTTATCTGTCGCTCCTCGAAGGGCTTGATCCAGCCGACATCCTGGAGGCGCAGGATCGGGAGGGTGCGAAGCTGCCGCCGCTTCAGAACAGTAATCTCGCGCACGGCCGGGAGCACGGCGACTTCTTCCGCAAGAGCCATGGCTTCGCAGGCAAGCGCTTCTCGCTCATCATCTCCAATCCGCCTTGGGCGGAGCCGGAAGGTCAATCCGAGACCTCTGCCGACACCTGGGCCAAGGTAGCCGGCGCACCATTCGTCCGGCGCCAAATCGCCGGCGCGTATGCGCTCCGAGCTCTCGACTTCTTGGAGGAGGGCGGCCGAACTTGCCTCATCCTTCCGATCGGACAATTCCTCGGTGGCTCCAGCGCGAGCTTCGTATCATATCTTCTCGAGCGGGTTCAGCCGCTCCGGCTGATCAACTTCGGCGATCTTCAAGGCCTTCTCTTTCCCAAGTCGGAGAACACCTGCCACGTCTTCCTCGGCAAACGGCGCGAGTTGGCGTTGCCACGACAGATCCCCTTCCGCGAGACGTTCGACTACCTAGTGCCGAAAGCCGATCTGAGCCTCGCGCTCGGCCGGCTCACCATGCAGTCGGCCGACCGTCATATCCTGCAGACACGATCGGTCGCCGAAGACCCGCAGCTCCTCGTCACCAACATGTGGGGGGATGCCAGAGACCTAGCGATTTGGACGCGCTTGTCGCTTCGGGGGACCTTCGCCGACTTCTGGAAAGGTCCACGCAACGAGCGGCGTTGGGTCTATCGCAAAGGCATCCACCTTAAGGATAAAAGCCGAGAGGCGGTCAACTCGGCCCCACTTCGTGACCGGCCCTTCGTACCAGTCAAAGCGTTGAGCGCTGGCTCCCCGGTCTTGCACCCCGATCTCCTGAGGTCGTGGCCTGTCAACCACTCTACCGTGGTCGGCCTGAATGACGCTGTTTTGGCAGTGTTTGATGGCCCAAGAGTCCTATTTCCCGACGGCTTTTCCAAGGAGGAACAGAACATTCGGGCCGTCTACTATGACGGCCCTGCCAGCTTCACGCATAGCGTGGGCGTGATCGCGTCGAAGGCGAAGGACGACGCCAGGCTCCTCCAGTTCGCTGCCGTCTACCTGCGATCCACTCTCGCGCGTTATTTCCTGATGATGCGCGGCTGGAAGATGCTGTGCGAACGGAACGGCGTTCACTTGACCGACGTCGAGACGTTCCCTTTCTTCTCGCCGGAGAGCGCCCCAAACGTCGAGACGGCGCGAACTGTCCTTGCGAGGGTCGGAGAGCACCTCGACACATTGCGAAAGCTGCCGGAACTCGAGCAGGGTCCACGGTATGGTCAGATTCGGGACCATCTCGACGATGCGGTGTTCGACTACTTCGATCTGACCGATCCCGAGCGGAAGCTGATCCGCGAGACGGTCGAGGTCCTGATGCCCTCGATACGGCCCCGGAGCTTTAAGAGCCTGGACACGCCAGCACAGCATGTCGCCGATGCCGGCGACTTTAAGATCTACGCTCAAACCCTAGCCGAATCCCTGACTTCGTGGCGTAATCGCACCAACGGCCATGGCCGGTTTCTTGTCGATGTTGTCGCCAGCGATCCCGAGCGTGCAGGACCGTCCGGCATTGTTAGGGTTACATACGATCAGGACCGCACGGAAGCGCCCATTATCGATACTGATGTGAGCGATGAGCTCGTGCAGCAAACCTTGGCACAGTTGCGAGCCGCGGGGCTTCGTGCAATCCCTTCGGGAGACGTTCTGACGCTGGTTCCAGACGCCCATCTATGGATCGACGGGGCTCTTTATCTCGTGCGGCCGCTCACGCAGCGTAGCTGGACGATCCGTCAGGCAATGCGCGATGCCGAGCAGATCGTACGGAGGGTGCAAGCACGCGCTTCACGCGAGAAGCTCGAGGTCAGTGCGTGACCTCGACCGACGACTGGCGCACCGCCTTCCCGATCCAGCCCGCTACCGAAGCCGTCGAGGCGCTCCGCCAAGCCTGGACTGAACTCGCTGCACGCCCCCTTCGCGAGTTCAACGAGACAACAAAGGAAGGCGCCCTCACTAAGCGCTTGAAGATCTATATTGAAAATGTTGTCGCGCCACAGCGCGGGTTGCTGGGCATGTGGTCTGCGGAAGACATCATAGGCGATCTCGATCCGACTACAGGTGAGATGGTAGAGGAGCGTCGAACCGACATCTGCTACGGGTGGATGGATCAAAATCAGGACATGCAACTTGTTTTTGAATTCAAGCGTTTGGGGCGGCAAAAGCGCCATCGCGATCATTATTTGCGAGACAAAGGGCTGGGGCGCTTCGTGACCGGCATCTACAGCCGCCGGCAGTCGGTCGCCGCCATGGTCGGCGTCCTACTCGACCCCGAGCACGAGGTCGTGCCGCCAATCCGTAAGGCGCTCGGCGATGCTGCGCTTGCGGCCGACCTCAGGCTTCGACCGACAGCCTCTGGGGAGCCATTCACCCGTCCCTCAACCATGTTCATTTCCGCCGATTTCGATACTGAGCACGAGCGAGAGGCTGCGTTGACGCCAGCCCATGGCACGATCAACGTGTCCCACTTCTTCCTTGCGTTCAGCTATCCCGTCTCGACTAGGAAGTCCAAGAAGGCAAGACCGTGACCGCTTTCTAAGGGCTTGCTGCGGATCGGCGCGCGCGGCGCGAGTGAGCGGGACCAGCGCAAGATCGACATCACGGTGGCAGGATTGTGCAGCGCGCTGGTCTGGACCGGGCCGTAGTGCCGGCTGCATGGGGAGCGTGCGCGATGACGATGGACGAGGCGAAGACCAGCGCGCGCCGAATGATCCGGCCGGATATTTCGGTCGGCAACATCCTTACCGTGCTCGCCATGATCGTGACCATCGCCGCCGGCTGGTCGACGATGCGCGCGACGCAGGCGGAGCACGACCGGCGCATCGAGGAGACGCGCGCCGATCTGCTGCTGTTCAAGCGCGAGACCTCGGCGGAGATCACAAGGCTGCGCGATCAGCGGCTCGAGCTGATGACGGCAGTATCCAGCATGCAGTCCGACGTGCGGCACCTGGTGGCCGAGGTGGGGCGTATGCGGCTGGCGATCGAGAAGGCACGGGAGTGACAGGGCGTTTTCTTCAAACGAAGCGAGGCGGCGCCAAGCTTAGATATCGGTAATCATTTTATCGATGAGATCGTAGCCCATGTACCCTTCTATCGGGTTCCATCCTGCGAAAATTTCATAAATAAAGCTGCATAGTGGCTTGGATTCGTCATACCCGGGAGTGGAGTGTCTGAGCCTGAGTAGCAGCAACTCAAGGCGCTTAAAGAAATCAAAAAGATGCTCGTCATCCATATTGTAATTGTGCAGCACAAATTCTATCTGTCTCGCCAGTAAATCAAGGTACAGAACAATCTCTCGGAACTCCCGCGTATTGTCCATCATTTGGTTTTCAAACGCATAAAATCCTTCATTGGCCTCCCGTCCGCCTGAAAAGGTATCTTTGAAACCCTCAACAGTTAGCAGCCTATCTATTGTATCTAGACTAAATTCCAGATCTATTCTGCCGCCTTTTTGACTTGCAAAAACTATCTGATACAGAATTCCTTCCTTTATCCTAGAGTACATTTTAGAAAGATTTGTTTTGATAAGGTGCCGTTTTCTTCGTTCTGGTTCGTAGACGACGAGCCAATAAAAAAAGAATGAAACAAGTCCACCAGCGAGCATATTCGTTGCTAAAGGCGCGACATCGTTCCACCATAAGGGCATAGCGATATCATATAAATCAATTCCAACAAGCACCGCGAACATTGCAATGTTGAAAAAAAGCCAAAGTAACGTTCTTCCGAAAAATTTTCTAATAGACGTTATCATGGCATTTCCCAATCGCAGCAAACTTACACTCTCGTTCCATTATTACCGTTGTTTTCTGGACTGGAAATGCAAGTCGCTCATATTCGGCCATTTGATACACTTGGTCGCTATCGCGCAGGCGTTTGGATCGTGATTGACCCGCCACGGTGCCCGCAGGCGGAGCACACCAGCGCGGCGCGGATCCGCTTTTCTCCAATGATGCTGTAATCCGCCCCGTACCGATCGGCGAGCGCGTCCAGGTCGAGCGATCGGCATCGGCCGCAAAGCGGATTGCCGCAGTGGCCGAGGAGCGTGTGCCCGTGCCGGCGGAAATCGTCGATGGTGGCGAGGGTGGTGGTCATGGTGGTGTCCGGCTTGACCGAAAACCGTTAGACAATTCGGACGAAATTCGGTGGTTTTCTGCGGGAAATTCAGGAAAGTTAGACAGCCGAAAGCGGTTATTTTATCAATAATAACAACAGCTTGGGAAATTCGTTTGGCGGATTTGCAATCCGCTGCGTAACCACTCCGCCACGAGGCCTTGCTGCGTCTTTTCAGGGAGTTGTCCCGCGCTGTCAAGCGGTGACTGTGCTCTGTCGCCTCAGTGGTGTGAATAACCGGGGCTTCGCGTCCCCGCGGGGGCAACCGGGGTCGGGCGCGCGGGGACACTGTCGGCATTCGGGGTGACTTAAAGGCCCAGGCCGCCGATGCAGGCGTATTTGATGTTGAGATAGTCCTCGACACCGTATTTGGAGCCTTCGTTGCCGACGCCGGAGTCCTTCACGCCGCCGAAGGGGGCCACTTCCGTCGTGATCAGGCCCTCGTTGACGCCGACAAGGCCGTACTCCAGAGCTTCCATGACCCGGAACGCACGCCCGAGATCCTGCGTGTAGAAATAGCAGGCCAGTCCGTATTCGGTGTCATTGGCATGGGCGACCGCCTCGTCCTCGGACTCGAAGCGAAACAGCGGAGCGAGCGGCCCGAAGGTCTCTTCGCGCGCGACCTTCATCTGCGAGGTGACATCGGCGACGAGTGTCGGCTGGAAGAAGCTGCCGCCATTGGCGTGGCGCTTGCCGCCGGTGACGATCCGCCCGCCTTTGGACACCGCGTCCTGAATGTGTTCCTCGACCTTTTCCACGGCCTTCAGGTCGATCAACGGTCCCTGGGTCGTGCCTTCGGCCAGTCCGTCGCCGACCTTGAGGGCCTCAATCGCCGTGGCGAGCTTCTCCGCAAAGGCGTCATAGACGCCGGCCTGCACGTAGATGCGGTTGGCGCAGACGCAGGTCTGGCCGGAATTGCGGAACTTCGAGGCCATGGCGCCCTCGACCGCTGCATCCAGATCGGCGTCGTCGAAGACGATGAAGGGGGCATTGCCGCCAAGCTCCATCGAGATCTTCTTCATGTGGGCCGATGCCTTGGAGGCGAGCTGTTTGCCGACTTCCGTGGACCCGGTGAAAGTGATCTTGCGCAAGAGCGGGTTCTCGCACATCTCCGCGGCGATTTCGGCGGCCGATCCGGTCAGCACATTGACCACTCCGCGCGGAAAACCGACCTTTTCGGCAAGCGCGCCGATGGCAAGCGCGGAATAGGGCGTCTGGCTCGCCGGCTTGATCACCATGGTGCAGCCGGCGGCAAGCGCCGCGCCGAGCTTGCGCGAGATCATCGAATGCGGAAAATTCCAGGGCGTGATCGCGCCGGTGACGCCGACCGGCTCCTTGGTGACGAGGATCCGCTTGCCGCGCCAGGGCGAAGGGATGATGTCGCCGTCGATGCGCTTGGCCTGTTCGGCGAAGAAGCGCACGTATTTGACGCCGAGCGCGATTTCGCCCTTGGCCTCGGCAAGCGGCTTGCCCATCTCGGTGGTCAGGATTTCGGCGAGTGCATCCTGGTTCTCCATGATCGCATCGCAGAGCGCGTGCATCAGGGTTCCGCGTTCTTCCGCCGTGGTCGCCTTCCAGTCCTGAAACGCCAGATAGGCGGTCTCGATGGCGCGCGCGGTCTCCGCCCGGCCGCAGCGCGGCACGGTTCCAAGCGTTGCGCCCGTTGCCGGGTTGGTGACCTCGATGGTCTCTCCACTGTCGGCATGCGACCAAAGCCCGCCGATGAAACAGGCCTGTTTGAAGAGCGGATGCTCGTTGATCATGAAGTCCTCCCAGGGGCGGGGCGCCGGGGGAGCCCGCGCACCGTCATGTCGTCACTCTCGATCCGCCGCACGGGATCCCGCCGGTTCGTCCGCGCGGCGAAAGCGCAGGAGAAACGCGTGGACGGCGCCGAGAGTTGCCGGCCCTGTGCGATCGAGGCGTTTCGTTTTTCGTCGTCGCCGTTGCCGGCGTGCGAACGCTCGGGCGAGCAAGCGCTGTCCCATGGCATGACCCCGTGCAAGGAACACCGCTGGAATGCGCTCTTGCCTGTCACGGAAGGACCGCTGCAACTCAACCGCCGTTCGTGCGCCGATCATAGGCCAGGCAATGGATCGCCAGCAATGGTGCTTCCGGCGATACCCCCAGCTCCGCCCCGAACGCCCGGCTGCTGCGGCGAAGGGCGGTCTGCGCGCAGGGATCTCCGGACACGGACGTTGAAACCGGCCGGGCGATGGGGGACGGTGTGCGGAGAGACCAAGTGCGGCAAGGGCGCCGCGATTCGGCGTGAACTGTGAGGACAGCGACAATGACAGAGCCGGTAAGGCTGACGCTCCAGCAGGCGGATGCGCTTGTCCGCAAGGTGCTGGTCGCCTGCGACACCTCGCCGGACAATGCCGCGAGCGTCGCCCGCGCCCTGGTCGCGGCCGAGGCCGACGGGCAGGGCGGGCACGGTTTGTCCCGGCTGCCGTCCTATGCGGCCCAGTCGCGCTGCGGCAAGGTCGATGGCCATGCCCGGCCGGCGGTGGCCCATCCCACACCGGCGCTCCTTCGCGTCGATGCGGGGTTCGGCTTCGCCTTTCCCGCCTTCGATGCCGCGATCGACGCCCTGCCGGAGATGGCGGCGAACGCCGGGATCGCGATGGCGGCGATCCGTCGGTCGCATCATTTCGGACAGGCCGGCGCCCATTGCGAGCGGCTGGCGGAAAAGGGGCTGGTCGCCTTCGTCTTCGGCAACACGCCCAAGGCCATCGCGCCCTGGGGCGGCACGGCGCCGCTTTATGGAACCAACCCGATCGCCTTCGCCGCGCCGATCGCCGCCGGCACGCCGCCGCTGGTGATCGATCTCGCCCTGTCGCGCTCGGCACGCGGAAAGATCATGGCCGCGCAAAAGGCCGGCACGACGATCCCGGAAGGCTGGGCGCTGGATGCGCAAGGCCAACCGACCACCGACCCGACCGAAGCGCTGGCCGGAACGATGATCCCGATCGGCGAGGCCAAGGGGGCGGCGCTCGCGCTGATGGTGGAGGTGATGGCGGCGGCTGTTGCCGGCGCCTGCCTTGCCTTCGAGGCGACGAGCCTGCTCAATGCCGACGGCGGGCCGCCGGATCTCGGACAGACGGTCATCGTCATCGATCCGCATCTTGCCTCGGGCGGCGTCTACGGCGAGCGCATGGGCACGCTGATCGCGGCCATCGAGGCGGAGGAGGGCGCGCGGCTGCCGGGAAGCCGTCGGCTGGAAAGCCGTGCCAGGGCCGCGCGCGAGGGGGTCGCCATCGCAGCACCGCTCCACCGGGAAATCCTGGCGCTCCTGGAAGACGCGGCGTAGCCGGGCTTACTTTCCGAACTCGCGTTCGAAGAAGATGCCGGCTTTCGATTCCCCATCGGCGCCGACCTCGCCGCGCAATTTCAAGGACTTGGTGATGTCGATGTCCACCGTCACGCGGCTGGAATCGGCACCGCTGCCCTGTTTCACGCCCAGATAGATATTGTCGCTCAGGTATTTGCCCACCGCGAGCGACGGCCCGCCGTCGCCGCCGGTTTCCACGTCGATGGCGTCGAGGCCGAGCGACTGGCGCAGGCTGCCGAGCGGTCCCTCGCCACTGCCGCCGGTAAGCGTCAGCACCGAGGCGCCAAGCTGCGCGATCTGTGTCGGGCTCAACTCGCTCATGCTCTTGTCGAACAGGAAGCGGGCCAGCACCTCGTCCTGCGGAAGTTCCGGCGCGGATGTGAAGGCGATTTCCGGTGCGTTGGCCGGCCCCCTGACCGTGATGGTGACGGCGGCGTCGCTTGTCTGCGAGGTCGCCGCGAAATCGAGCCGCGGCGTCAGCGAGCCGGTGAAGCCGACATCGCCCTTGGAAAACACCACCCGCCGCGACAACACATTGAGAAGGCCCCGCCGCATCGAGAAGGAGCCGATGGCCTGCGGGTTTGCGGTCGTGCCGACAAGCCGGAGCGATCCGCCCATTTCCGCGTCGAGACCGCGGCCGCGCACGAAGATCCGGCCGGGCGCATTTACCGTGATGTCGAGCGCGATGGGACGCGCGCCGCCGCCCTCGCTGCCGCCCCCGGCGTCGCGCTGGAGGGCGCGGTCCTGCGCAGCGACCGCCGCCGGCGCGTTCTTGTGGGTGACGGCGACCGGATCGATCGCGCCGGGCAGGCTGCTCGGAATGCTGATGTCGGCCCGTTCGATGGTGACCGAACCGCCCAGGCGCGCGCCGCTGGTCGTGCTGGCAAGCGGACCCGTCAGCGTGATGTCGGCGGTGACCGTCGCCTGAACGATCTGCCCGTCGGTGTAGCGTCCGTTCTGGACCTGAACGCGCAGATCCGCAGGCATGCCGTTGTCCAGGCCGATGCGCCCGCCGGCGCTTAGCGAGCCGCCTCCGGCGATGTCGGCGCGCAATGCGTTGATCGCGATGCCGGTGTTGGCGACGTCGATGGAGCCGGTCAGGTTGCGTAGCGAGAAACCGGTGGCGAGCTGGGTCGCGCCCACGCCGTTCGGCTGCAGCGCGAGCGCATAGGTCGGGGCGGACAGGGTTCCGCCGATGCGACCGCTGACGGCAAGGCTGCCGGTGGCCGAAAAGCCGGAAAGGATCAGCCGCTGGCGCACGACGGCGAGCGGGATGCTGCCGGTGACGCCGATGTCGAGCGACCCGGCGCCGGAAAGCGTCACCGGCCCTTCCGCGACGAGCGACAGCCCGTCGGATCCGGTGATCCGCGTTGTCTGCGTCAGGCCGTTGCCGGAATAGCGTCCGGTGGAGGCAAGCGACAGGGCGGCCAGTCCGTTGTCGCGCAGCGGCGCGGCGGAGAGCCCGCCCGCATTGAGCGTCCAGTTGGCAACCGGATTGGAAGTCGCACCGGTGACGGTGACCGCACCATTGAGCGTGCCGGCGATGGCAAAGCCCGGCGCAAGCGCATTGGCCAGCGCCAGAGGCACGGAGGTGATGTCGGCTTTCACGTCGAGCGTGTCGCCCACCGTCCCGGCAAGCGTGAGGCGCCCGTCGCCAAGGCGCAGCGAGAACGGCTCGATGCGCGTGCCGGCAGGGGAGGAGACGATGCGGGCGGGCTCGCTCAGCTGGGTCCTGATGCCCCGGTAGCGCCCGTCGAGCGTCTTCAGGAGAAGATCCAGCCCGTCGTTGCCGGTCGCGAGCGTTCCGGCAAGTGCCACACCGTCGGCGTCGGCGCCCTTGGCGAGGCGGGCGTCCAGCGAAAACTCCGTGTTGTCGCCGGTGCCGCTCGCGGTGATGTCGACCTGCTCGACGGGCGTCCCGCCGGTCAGAATGCCGGTCGCACGTGCCTTGCCGGCAAGGGCTGGGGCGGTGAAGAGGTCGCGCAGGGTCAGATCGGCGTCAAGGCCGGCGACTTGCGTGCCGGCGGCGGAGATCTCCGTTCCCGTCAGCTGGACATGCGCGGTGGCGCGGCCGGCCTCCTGCGTGAGGTCGATCTGGCCGGAAAGACGGCCCGCAAGTTCGGTGAGGGCAAGCGCGGAGAATTCGGACAGATCCGGCGCGGCGATGGTCAGGCTGCCGGTCAGTGTCTGTGTCGCGCGGGTGAGGTCGGCAATCGCGAGGTCGCCCGACAGGGTGTTTTCTCCGGCCGTGAGCGACAAGGTGGGAACGCGCAGGCCGTCTCCTTCCGGCTCCGCCCGAAGTGCCGCGGCCAGATCGTTGCCGTCAACATTGGCGGTGAGCTCGAGATCGGCGGAGAGCGCCTCCGGATTGGTGTCGGCTCTTGCGGAGAGCTGAAGATCGCGCACCGGTTTTCCGGCGAGCTGGAGTTGATCCGCCGTCGCGTCGGCGGTGATCACGGGGGCGGTCAGCGGGCCTTCCACACGGGCTTCGACGGTCACCGCGCCGGAGACCTGCGGATCGATGCGCGCCAGGTCGGAGACGTTCAGCGTCAGTTCGGCATCGACCTCATCGAGACCGACGGTGCCGTTCGCGGACAGAGCGAAGGGCTCGAACTCGGTTTCGAAGGACGCGATGTCGGCGGTGAAGGTCTCCGGCGCGAGGGTAACCACGCCGGACATGCGCAAGGGGCCGGCAAAACCGGCGGCGGCGTCCGTCTTCGGAGACAGTTTGGCGACGGTCGCGGTGAGAGTGGCGGGGATTTCTTCCGTCGGGTCGCTGGCATCGAGATCCGAGCCGCTCAGCACGACCTGCAGGGTCTCCAGAGCGGCCTCGTCGGTTTCCACGGAGGCTGAGGCAAGGTCGATGCGCCAGGCCAGGGCGGAGAGCTCGCCGCGGGCCGCCGCCGACAGCGTGGTGTCGCCGAGGATGACCCGCCGGTCGGGAAGCTCCAGCGCGATGCGGGCATCGCCTCCGGCGGAGAGACGCAGGTCGACCGTCGCATCAAGCGCGCTGGTCGCGGCGTCGAAGGTGGCGGCGATGTCGCTGGAAAGCGTGTCGCTGGCCGCAGACAGCGACACCTCAAGCGGAACGAAGGCGTCGCTCAGCCGGGCCTGAGCCGTTACCCGGGTCTCGCCCATCAGGAAGGCTTCGGCGACCGGCGGCGCCAGCGGCGTCAGCCGGCCGGAGAGGTCCGCTGTAAGGGTGCGTTCCGCAACGCCGGAGGCGGCGACCGTTTGGGTCAGACGGGCGGTGCCAGAGACATCCGTCTCCCCGTCAAGCTTCAGCGCGAGTTCGGCTTTCCAGTCGTCGAGGGTTCCGTCGCCCGTCAGCAAGAAATCGACGGCGGGCAGCCCCTCGATCTGGAGAAGCCGCGCCGCCAGCCCGCCGCGCGGTTCGCTGGCGCCGACCTGAACGCTCAGCACGTTGCTGGCCCGCTCGTAGCGCAGCCGTGCGTCGACGCTGCCGTCGGTGCCGTCGGTGCGCGAGACGGCGATCTCGCCCGACAGCGACTGCGGCGCCGCCTCGGTGCGAAGCGCCGCGGTCGCGGTCAGCTGCATCGGCGTTCCGGCAACCGCTGCTCCCAGCTCGATCCGCTCCACGCTGGCGGCGTCAAGGTGAATGGCGGGAAGTGCCGGAAGGCCCGGGGGAGAAGGCGGCTCCGGGGTGTCGGGTTCGGGGCCGGGCACCGGCAGACGGGCGAGCGCGACCCGCTCGACGCTGACACTGTCGATGGCGACGAGGCCGGTGAAAAGCGCCAGCGGGCGCCACGCGACGTCGAGCCCGGATACGGCGAGATAGGGGCCATTGGCATCGCGCACGACCAGCGAGGCAAGGCGAAGGTCGAGGTCCCAGTCGATGGCGAGACCGTCGAGCGCAATGCCGCCGCTGTCGTCCGAGGCGGCCCATCCGATCAGGCTGGCGGCGTTACGGCGCCCGGCGTCGGTCTGCAGCACGGCGAGCGTGCCGACGGCCAGCACCGCGACGAGGATCGTAAGCCCCGCCACTACGCGCAGCGCCATGCGCAGCAGTCCAAATGCCAGTCTGATCGGTAGCGAAGCGGTCATTCGGTCCTTCAAGTGCAAAAAGGAATCTCGGTACAGCGGCTTGGCCGGTGAGATTGAAGCCAAATCATGGCGTGAGCGAGTCGGGCTGCAGACAGGCGACCTGCCGGAGCTCCGGTCGAATCAAGACCTGAAGATCGCGGGCCAGACGCCTGGGAGGACTCATGTTTTCGCAGGCGGGAAAAACTCCAGAGAAAACCGCGGCATGTCAGGCTCTCAAGGCCGCGCCGGGATTGAATCGAAGCCTGAGCGATCCGGGCCAAGCGATTCAGGCAAAACGACAAACGGCCCGATTTGAATCGATATCAGAACGCCTGACTGAGGCCCACATAGATTGCAAAGTCCGGATCGTCCTTTTCCGGGTCGAGCGGCACGGCGATGTCGAAACGCAGCGGGCCGACGGGGGTGAAATAGCGCAGGCCCGCGCCGACGCCCACCTTCAAGCCTTGAGAGAAGTCCGGGTACATCGCGTCGAAACTGTTGCCGGCATCGACGAAGCCGACGAGGCCGATCGTCTCGGTCGCCTTCATGCGGATCTCGCCGGAGGCCTCGACGAAGCTCCGTCCGCCGGTGACCTCGCCGTTCCGCCGCGGGCCGACGTTGCGATAGGCATAGCCGCGGATCGATCCGCCGCCGCCGGAGAAGAAGCGGCGTGCGGCGGGGATGGAGCGCACGGACGGAGCGATGATGCTGCCGGCGCCAAGGCGGCCGGCGAGCACGAAGCGGGCGGCATCGTCGAGCGCCTGATAGGCAGAGATCTGACCGCGGGTGAAAAGCATGGCATTGCCGCCGCGCGCGTCATAGGCGGGCTCGGCGAACAGCAGCGCGTTGATGCCCTTGGTCGGGTTCAGCGGGTCGTCGCGCGTGTCGTAGGTCACCTGGCCGATCACGCCGGTGAGCAGATAGGTCTCGTTGCCGAAGACATCGCGCTCGTCGGCGAATTGCACCTCGCCGCCGAACTTGACCGACAGTTCGTCGGTCACGTCGCGCTCGTAGAAGGCATCGGCGGTGATGCTGCGGCTGCGATAGGCATCCGGCACTTCCTGGCGCGCGCCGAGGCTGGTGGTGAAGCGGGTCTGCGGTCCGAAGGCGCCGGGCTTCTCGAAGGCGATCCTCGCCGAATACTCAAGGTCCGACAGCGAATTGTCGCCGATCCGGCCGACCGAGCCCTCGATGCTCAGCAGCTCTCCCCGGCCGAACAGGTTGCGGCGGCGCCAGTAGCTCTCGACGCCGAACCCTTCGGAACTCGACCAGTTGGCGCCGACGCCGATAACGTTGCGCTTGCGCTCGGAGACCTCGATGGTCACCGGCAGCAGGCCGTCGGGGGTAATGCTTTCGGCGGGAACGATCCGCACGGAGGAGAAAATTCCAAGCTCGTTGAGCCGTTCCGTTGCCCGGTCGATCTCCGCCGGGCTGTAAGCGCCGCCGACGGGGAGCATTGCCTGGGTGACGATGAAATCGGGGTCGGTCGCCTCGGCTCCGGAGACCGAGACCTCGCCGAACCGGGCAGCGCGTCCGGCGGCGACCGAAAGGCGCACGTCGAGCCGGTCGGTGTCGTGGTCGGCGACGATCTCGCGGCGCGAGATGCGCGCGAAGGGGTAACCGGCCGCCTTCAGGTCGGCGACGATCGCGCGTTCGGCGCGCAGGATCTTTTCCGAGTTCGCCGTTTCCCCGCGCACAAGTCCGTAGCTTGCGCCATCAAAGGTCGTGTTGGCGCCCTGCGCGGCATCGTCGGCAGGGGTGATGGCGATCGCGCCGAAAGTGAACAGCGGGCCGGGGTCGACGGTGATTGTAACCGGCACCGGGCGCGGCCCGGGCAGCGAGGGGGCGGCAAGCGCCTGCTGCAGGTCGAGGCCTGCAACGCGGATGTTCACCGTCCCGGCATAATAGCCCTCGACATAGAGGCGTCCGACAAGACGTTCGAAATCGGACACGGCCCGCGCGATCAGTCCGGCCTCGCCCGAGGGAAGCCGGTCGCCCTGGCTGAGCAGCTCCGATGAGCCGGTCAGCGCGGTTTCCAGCTCCGGGGGTCCGCCCGAGACACTGAGGCTTGCCGTATAGGGCAGCGGATCGACGACGGCCGGCTGTCCCTGTTCGTCTTCGGAGGACTTGGATCCGAAGGGAAGCCAGCCGAAAAGGTCGAGCGCCTCCGCGCGGCCGGGCGCCGCGGCAAGTGCTGCGGCAAGCGCCAGCACCGAGACACAGCGCGTCAATTGCAGCCGCAGCCCGTCAGGCCGCCGGCGCAGGACGCTCGGTCTCAAGTTGCTGGTCTCGCAAATACGCACGAGGGTACCCGTGTTCGTGTGATCGTCTTGCCGATCCTCCTTACGACTATGGGTCGCAAATGGTTGACCGGTGCTGAATGGCCCGCGTGTCGCCGGATCGCGGGTCCAGGCGCCATTTCAGCGGTTATGGCATGTTTCCGGCCGAAAGACGATTCCGTGAGGCGTGCGCGCGCGCCGAACGGACGGTCAAATTATCGGCAATTCGGCTCAAATGGTTTCTGGTTCGTTAACCAATCTCTCCGACTATGTTGCCAATCGACAACACACAGACGTTACACGCATGCTCGGGGCCTTCCTCCTTGTAACGTCACGGGACGCGATGCTAACTGAACCCTGGACGGCGCGGGTGAACGACCCGTCTTAAGTTGAGGCTTTGATGCGTTTTATTCTCCTTGCGACATTGGCTTTGGTGCTGGCTGGCTGTGGCGGTTTGCCCGGTCAGGGGCCGGCGGCCATCACCATCACGTCGGAGGACATCGAGGGCGATGCGATTCGCTCCAACTACGTGCTGCTCTCGCTCGACAGCGAGATGCTGAACAAGCTTCACGCCTATCGTCCCGCGCCCTTTGCCAAGCAGTTTCAATCCGTGCCCAATCGCGGCCGCTCGGCCCGCCTCGGGATCGGCGACCGCCTGGTTGTCACGATCTGGGAGGCCGCGGCGGACGGGCTGTTTTCGACGACCGACGGCAAGCAGGTGTCCGTGCCTGCCGTCATCGACGAAAGCGGCTATATCTTCATTCCCTATGCGGGACGGATCCGCGCGGCGGGCCTCAGCGTCGAGGGCCTGCGGGTTGCCATCCAGGAGCGCCTGAAGGGCAAGGCGATCGAGCCCCAGGTTCTCGTCTCGGTTGAGGGGAGCGAAAGCACCGGCATCGTCGTGGTCGGCGATGTGATGAATCCGGGCCAGTACACAATGTCCGTGCGCGGCATGCGTCTGCTCGAGGCCGTGGCGAAGTCGGGCGGTTCGCGCGAGGCGACTTATGAGACCGTCGTCACCCTCAAGCGTGGCAATGCTTCCGGCGAGGCGCGTCTGGTCGATCTGATCAATTATCCGGAAAACAACATTTGGCTGACCGCCGGCGACAATGTTCTCGTCACGCACAAGCCCCGGACCTTCTCGGCCTTCGGTGCCGTGCGCGACACGAAGCTCGTTCCCTTCAAGACGGAAACGGTCACGCTCGCCGAAGGTCTCGCCCAGGTCGGCGGGTTGAAGGACTTCTTCGCCAATGCCGCCGGCATCTTTCTTTTCCGGTTCGAGCACCGCGATCTGGTGCGCCAGCTCAAGGGCGACGCGGTCGACAAGATCCGCGCCACCAACATTCCGGTCGTTTACAAGCTGAACCTGCGGCAGGCCGAGGCCTTCTTCCTTGCCCGTTCGTTCGAGATGCGTGACAAGGATATCATCTATGTCGCAAATCATCCGACGGCGGAATTCGGCAAGTTCCTGCAGATCATCGGCCCGCTGCTCTCCAATGTGAATACGGCGAACGGCCTGATAAACAACTGATTTCCGGTTGAAGGCCTGCCTCGCGGATCGTTTTGCAAACGGTTGGTTCCGCCGCCGGCGGCGGACCCTTCGCTACGGGCGTCCAGGCGACGGTTCCTCTCGCGGCCGGGAAAAGATGACCGAAGACCGAGACAACGAACGCGAGACGTCAGGCAGCGCACCGCAGGCGCGGGAGCCGGCTCGCGTTGTGCTGTTCCTGCAAGGGCCGCCGTCCGATTTTCCGAGGCGCGTCGCCGATGCGCTCGAGGCGCTCGGCCACAGGACCCTGCGGATCAATCTCAGCCTGGCCGACTGGCTCATGTGGCACGATCGGCGTTGCGTGAACTATCGCGGCAGTCTCACCGACTGGCCGGCGTTTCTTGAGCGCTATCTGGTCGAGCAGGGCGTGACCGATGTCGTGTTCTACCAGGACCGGTTCCCCTACCACTCGGCGGCGCTGGAGGTCGCGCATCGGCTTGGCGTGCGCGCGGTGGCCTATGAAAACGGCTACCTGAGACCCGACTGGATCACCGCCGAGCTCGACGGAATGTCCGTTCGCTCGCTGTTTCCCGACGACGTCGAGACGATCAAGACCGCCGCCCACGCTCTTCCTCCCGTCGACATGACCGAACGCTTCCGCAATGTCTTCTGGCTGGAAGCGGCGCATGAGGTGGTCTACAACCTGTTGAACGCCTTCGATTATCTGGTGTTCCCACGCTTCGACGCCGACAAGATCTATCATCCGCTGTTTGAGTATGTGATGACGCTGCCGCGTGTGCTGCTTGCCCGCCGCAGAGACCGGATCGCGACGATCCTGATCGACGACCTGATCGAGTCGCATTGCCCCTGCTTCATCTTTCCGCTTCAGATGCAGAGCGACTACCAGCTTCGCTACAACGCGCAATACGACCATCTGAGCGACGCGCTCGACGAGGTGTTCGCGTCTTTCGCCGGACATGCCCATCCGGCCGCCCAATTGGTGGTGAAGCTGCATCCGATGGATCAGGGCATCGAAGCCTGGGGCAAGATCGTGCGCCAGCTGGCGCGCAGGCATGGCATCAAGCGACGGGTCCATCTGGTCGACGGGGGCAACCTCGTCACCTTGCTGAAGCACGCCGCCGGGGCTGTCATGGTCAACAGCACAACCGGACTGCATGCGGTCAAGATCGGCTGTCCGGTGAAGGTGCTCGGCATGGCCGTCTATGACCTGCCCGGATTGACCTGCCAGCTGCCGCTGGACCGCTTCTGGCGCACGCCGCAGGCGCCGGACGCCGAAACCTATCAGGCCGTTCAGCGGCTGATGGCGCATGCCATCCAGATCCAGGGCAACTTCTACACCCGCAGCGGAAAGGCGGCGGCAGCGGACAAGCTGGCAGAGCGGATCGCGGCGGGGACGATCAACCAGCCGGGCTGCGATGGGGCTCCGGCGCCGCGGATCGCGCGCGCCCGCGCCCTCGGCCTTCCGGTAACCTTCGCGGACGAGATCGCCGCGCGCGGCAAGACCGGGAGGTGGTGGCGTGCGTGGCGCGGATAGGCGGTGTTTCCTGTTCCTGCAGGGGCCGCTCTCTCCGCTTTACCGGCGGATCGGCGAGGGGCTGGCGACGGCCGGCCACAAGGTTTTGCGGATCAACTTTTGCGTTGGCGACTGGCTGCATTGGCACGGCCCGGAAACGCTTTCCTACCGCGGACGGTTCGAGGACTGGCCGGACTGGATCGCCGATCGGCTCGAGCGCGAGGGCGTGAGCGACCTGGTGATGCACGGCGATACGCGGCCCTATCACCGCCAGGCCGTGATTGCGGCGGAGCGTCTCGGCCTTGCCGTGCATGTGAGCGAGCTCGGCCTCATCCGGCCAGGCTTCATGACGCTGGAACGCGGCGGGCTCGGGGTGTCGAGCCGTTTTCCCGTCGACCCCGATGCCGTCGCACGGTTGCAGGCGCGGGCCGGGGAGGTGGATATTGCGCCGCGCCATCCGGCATCCTTCGCGCTGGAGGCCTGGCAGGACGTGAGCTATCACCTGCCCAATGTGGCGCTCGGGTGGCTGTTCTTTCCCCATCACCGCCGGCACACGCCGATGTCGCCGTTGCTCGACTATACGCTCTGGCTGCGCCGGCTGGCGGGCGCATCGGCCCGCGCCCGCGAGGCAAAGGCCCGCCAGGGCGCGCTGCTTGCCGACCGTTCCCCTCTGTTTCTTCTGCCCCTGCAGATGGAGGGCGACTATCAGATCGTCGCGCAGTCGCCCTATGGCTCCGTACGCGAGGCCCTGCAGATCGTCATGGCGTCTTTCGCCCGGCATGCTCCGCGGGAGGCTCGGCTGGCGATCAAGTCGCATCCGCTCGACAATGGCTGGATCGACTGGGCCAAAGAGATCGCGGACAGGGCGCGGGACATTGGGCTTGGCGACAGGGCCGTGTTTCTGGATGGCGGGGATCTGGCGGCGCTGATGGCCCGTGCGGAGGGCGTGGTGACGGTCAATTCGACCGTCGGCCTCGATGCGCTGCGCGCCGGTCGACCGGTCAAGCCGCTTGCGCCGGCAATCTACGACGGTCCCGGTCTCACCCATCAGGGAGAGCTGGACACATTCTGGGCCGCGCCGCAACCGCCGGACCCTGCCCGGGTCGAGGCCTTCGTGACGGCGATTGCGGCCTGTACCCAGGTGCGCGGTACGATCCATAATCGCGGCGGTCTCCAGGAGGCGGTTGAGGGCATGACGGCGCGGTTGCTTTCGACGGAGCCGGTTCCGCCCGAACTGGCGGGTCCGCCGCCGCGGCTCGAGCGCGCCAGGGCGCTCGGCATCCGGTTGTGAGCACAGCGTGGAGGATGAGCCGATTGTGACCCATGGGCTGGGCGATCCCGACATGACAGGTGACCGTGCGGCGCGCGACGCGCTGCGGCGGCGGGATGCCCTGGCGGACCGTCCGGCCTTTTGTTTTGGTGCGAAGCCCTGGAATCACAGGGCGATTGCCGCCGCCTTCGGCAGCGAGGCACATCCGCTCACCTTTTGCGACGATGCACGCTCGGCGATAGATGCGGCCCGCGTCCGGGGCGGGCGCGTGCTTGGCTGGGCGGCGGCGGTGTCCTCCGTCGAGGAGCACTGGGCCAGCGAGGCCGGTGTGGAGCTGTGGCGGATCGAAGACGGCTTTCTGCGCTCCGTCGGGCTTGGCGCCGGGCTTGCCCGCGGATCAGCCCTCGCCTTCGATGATCTGGGCATTTATTTCGACGCCACCCGCGAAAGCCGGATGGAGCATCTGCTGAAGACGCGCCGGCTGGATCCTGACGAGCGGGCGAGGGCGGCCGAGCTCAGACGGCGCATCGTCGCGGCGAGGCTGACCAAATACAACGTCGGCCGGCCGGGCCCGGCGCTGCCGCGGCCGTCGGCGCGCGAGGCGATCCTCGTGCCCGGTCAGGTGGCCGATGACGCGGGTGTGCGGCGCTCGCTCAGCGCCACGATCGATTGTGCTGGCTGCGACAACGTCAATCTCGAGCTCCTGCGGCAGGTGAGGGCGCGCAATCCGGACGCCTGGATCGTCTACAAGCCGCATCCCGATGTCGCGGCCCGTCTGCGCGCCGGCCGGCTCGAGGCCGACGTATTGCGCCAGTTTGCCGATCATGTCGCCGGAGACGGCGATATCGTCGGCTTGATCGAGGCGGTCGATCGCGTGGAGACGTTTTCATCGCTGACGGGTTTCGAGGCGCTGCTGCGCGACACGCCGGTCACCGTGCATGGCATGCCGTTTTATGCCGGCTGGGGCCTCACCGAGGACCTGACACCGATGCCGCGCCGCGACACGCGCGTCGATCTCGACACTCTCGTCCATGTCGCGCTTGTCGACTATCCCGTCACTCTCGATCCCAAGACGCTGCGCCCCTGTCCGCCGGAGGTGCTGATCGACCGGCTGGTGGCGCAACGCGCCGACCCGCTTTACGGGTTCGTCCGCCTGATCCGTCAGCACGCGTCCTGGGTCGGTCGCAAGATCGGCTTGTGACGCGCGCCGTCTATTCCGGCGCGGATCCGTTTCTGACGAGGTCGGAAAACCGGGTGTTTTTCTGCCGGATGGCGGCGAGTTCTTCGGCCGTGGCATCGACCGCGCGGTCGATCTGCGCGTCGGAATGCTCGCTGGTGATGAAGAAGCGGATGCGCGCGGATTTCTCCGCAACGGCCGGGAAAACGATCGGCAGCGCGTTGATGCCGCGCTTGAGCAGCCGGTTGCACAGCGTAACCGCGCCGATGGAGTCGCCGACGATGACGGGAACGACGCTGAACCCGGCGCTCGGGCCGGTGTCGAGACCGGCGTTTTTCGCGCGCGAAAGGAAGCGGTGTCCGTTCGCGGCAAGCCGGCGCAGGCGGTCCGGCTCGCGGTCCATGATGTCGAGCGAGGCAAGGGCTGCGGCGGCAAGCGGTGGCGAAAGCCCGACGGAGAAGACGAAGCCGGGCGCGGTCGCGCGCAAATAGTCGCACAACGCCTTCGAGCCGGCGATATATCCGCCGCAGGAGGAAAACGTCTTCGACAGCGTGCCCATCCACATTTCCACGGCCGTAGGGTCGACGCCGAAATGCTCGGCGATGCCGCGTCCCCTGGTGCCCATAACGCCGGCGGAATGGGCCTCGTCGACCAGGAGCCAGGCGTCGAACATCTGCTTGATGCGGATCAGGCGCGGCAGGTCGGGGAAATCCCCGTCCATGCTGTAAATGCCCTCCGCCGCGATCAGCACCCGTTCGAACTTGTGACGCTGGTCGGTGAGCAGGCGTTCCAGGGCGTCGAGGTCGCCATGCGGGAAGTTCATGCGCGCGGCGCCGGACAGGCGCGCGCCCTCGCTGATCGAATTGTGCACCAGCGCATCGGTGACGATGAGGTCGCTCGACGAGAGCAGATGGCCGATGGTGGTGACATTGGTGGCATGGCCGCTCACCATCACGACCGCATCCTCCACGCCGTGCAGCGCGGCCAGACGTGTCTCGAGGGCGCGATGGATCGGGCGTTCGCCGGCAACCACACGGCTGGCGGACGCGCTCGTGCCATAGGTCTGCAGGGCCTGGAGCGCCGCGGCATTGACCTCGGGATGGCCGTTCAGGCCAAGATAGTTGTAGGAGGCGAAATTGTCGTGCTCCACGCCGTCGATGCAGGTGGTGGCGCCGGCGATGCCGTCATGCGGCTGAAAGAAGGGGTTCTCCAGGCCGATCATGTCGGCGGCCGCGCGGTGCATGCTCAACTGGCGAAAGGCCGGAAGCTTTGAAAAGTCGAACGCCCTGACCGGCGGTGGGGTTTTTGCCGCCGGGTCCGCCCGGAGTGCGGGCTTGCGGCCGCGCGCGGCCTCGTGGCTGGCCCGAAGGCTCGCCATCAGGTCGCGGCGGTGTCCGGCACCGGATGGTGTGTCGCCCTCGCGGCTCACAAAAGGCTCCTCACGTCCTTGGTCTTTTCCTCGATCCGGGCCGCGACATCGGCCATGTCCTCGCTGCTGGTGAACGCGTCATCCCCAAGATGCTGCATCGCATTTCTTTGCGCCTCGTCGGACAGGCCGTCGCCGTCGCGGGATCCCGATTGCACCTGATCGACAATCCGTGCGGCCATGTCGGCCAGTGTCGCGCCGTTTGCCAGCGACATCAACGGAATGTCGATGCCGAACTGGCGTTCGGCCGCCATCCTGAGTTCCAGCGCCATGAGAGAATCCATGCCGACATCTGCAAGCGGGCGGGCCGGATCGATTTCCTCCTCGCCGATGCGCAGGATGCGGCCGATCTCCACGGCGAGCAGCTGACAGATCCGGGCAATCGCCGCCGGGCGGTCGAGCCCGTCGAGCAGGCTGGCGAGATCGATCGCAGCAGCCTCGCCGCCGGCGCCTTCCGTGGTCTCGATGCCGAGGCGTTCGGCATAGGGTGTGGCGAGAAGCGCGAGGTCGCGCCGCGCTGCGGCCCAGTCGATGCGGGCATAGCCGGTGGCCGCCTGTCGCACATCTGTCTGGGCGTCGCTCATCAGGGCGGCGAGTCCGTCCAGCGCCTCGCGTGCGGTCAGCGCGTGCCGTCCGAGCTTGCGGGCGAGCTTGTCGCCGACCTCGGCATTGCGCGCCAGATAGCCCGCGTCGGAGATTGCCCCCCAGGCCACGGCAAGGGCGGGGAGACCCTCCGCCCGACGTTTGGCGGCAAGTCCTTCGAGATAGCCGTTGGCGGCAACGTAATTGGCCTGTCCCGGATTGCCGACCAGCGTTGTCGCGGAGGAAAACAGCACGAACTGCTGCAGGTCGTCTTCACGCGTCAGCCGGTCGAGCAATTCGGCGCCGCGCACCTTGGGTGCAAGCACCTTGCGCAGGGCGTCTTCGCTCAGGTTCGCGATCAGCGTGTCTTCCAGCACCATGGCCGTGTGATAGACGCCGGCAAGACCGCCGCTTGCAGCGCGGATGCGGGCAAGCGCGCCGGTCACGGCGGTTTCGTCGGAGGCATCGCAGGCGTGGGGCGTGACCCGGACGTTGCGGGAGCCCAACTCGGCAATCAGCTCAGCCGCGCCATCGGCCTGTTCGCCGCGACGCGACAGGACAGCGATCTCGCGCGCGCCCATGTCGGCGAGCCGCCGGATCAGCTCCGCACCGAAGCCGCCGAAACCGCCGACGACGACATGGGCCCGCTCCGGGTCCAGGCGAACGGGGGCGAGCGCCGGCGCGACGGGGGAGGATGGCTCCTGCGGCGGCGAGATCACGATCTTGCCGATATGGCCGGCCTGCTGCATCAGCCGGAAGGCAGCGACGGCATCATCCGCCCGGAACGTGCGATAGGGAAGCGTGTGAAGCGCGCCCGTGTCGAAGAGCTCCATGACCTCGCTCAACAGACGCTGCGCCAGATCCGGCTGGTGGACGAGCAGCTGGTCCGCATCAATGCCGAAATAGCTGAGGTTTTGGCGGAACGGCCGCAGGCCGAGATGGGTGTTTCCGTAGAAATCGCGCTTGCCGAGTTCCAGGAACCGGCCGAAGGGCCGCAACACCGACAGGCTGCGCTCCATCGCCTCGCCGAACAGCGAGTTCAGCACCACATCCACGCCCTTGTCCTGCGTGATCCGCATCACCTCGCCGGCAAAGGCGAGCGAGCGGGAATCGAGAACATGATCGACCCCGAGCCCTTCGAGCAGGGCGCGTTTCTCGGGACTTCCGGCGGTGGCGAAGACCGTTGCGCCGGCGTGCTTTGCGATCTGGATCGCGGCAAGACCGACACCGCCCGCACCGCCATGGATCAGGACGCTCTCGCCGGCCCGAAGCCCGGCAAGGTGGATGAGCGCGTAGTAGCTCGTCAGGAAGGCGACGGGAATGGTTGCCGCCGCCGCATCCCCGATCCCCTCGGGCGCGGGCACGCAGCCGGTTTCCGAGACGAGCACGTGACTGGAAAAACAGGCCGGGGCGAAGGCGATCACCCGGTCGCCCGGCTTGATGGAGCGCGCCTGCGGACCGACGCGCACGACCTCGCCACAGCACTCCATGCCAAGCGTCGGGCCGGCAAAACCGTCCTCGAGCGCTTCTTCCGGCAGGAGACCGAGGGCCCACATCACATCGCGGAAATTAAGGCCCGCGGCGCCGACGGCGATCTCGACCTCGGACCCGGTCGGCGCCTTGCGCGCCGTCGGTTTCCAGGCCAGCCGGTCAAGCGACCCTTGCTGCGCGATGTCGAGACAGATCCCGTCCAGCCGGGGGGCATCGGGGTCCGGCAAGACCGCAGGGGGGACACGCTCCAGCCGCAGGCCAAGCCGCCGGTCGCCGTCGAGGACGATTTCGCGTTCCGCGTCGGGACGGATGACCTGCGTCGCGATGCGCAGGGCGGCCGTGCTCGGATCGAGATCCCTGCGGATGTCGAGCAGCCGGATTTCGGTCTCCGGGAATTCGTTGATGGCAACCCGCCCATAGGCCCAGACGCCGGCCTGGACCGGATCGGGGGCACGGCCGAGAGCGGCGGCTTGCGCGCCCTCCGGTGCGACGATCAGCAGCGGTTGAGCCATGCGGGCGCGGCTCTGGAGAAGGCGCGTGAGCGCCCACAGCCGCCGCGAGCCGGCTTCATAGGCATTTCCCGCCGGGGCGAACGCACCATAGAGATCGATCACGCCATGTCCGGCGGCCTCGGCAAGATCGGCATTCTCCGTCCAGGTGGCCGCGTCGTCGAGATCGAGCGACCAGTCGCGGTCCGACACCCGCCGCGTTGCAGAGCCGGGAACGGCAAGGCTTGCATCGATGCCGCTGGCGCCAAGCGTGGCCTGCAAGGCTCCGGCGACGGCGCGCCCCGGTTCATCGGCGTCGCACAGGATCAGCATGCGGCGCCGGTCCTGCGCCTCGTTCTCCTCAGGGATTTCCGCAAGACCCGCCGTCGGCGCGGTCGCCAGAACAAGCATTGCATCGGCCAAGCCGGTTTCCAGCGGCCGTGCAATCGCGGAGACATAGCCGGCGGCGCGAAGTGCGGGTTCCCATTCCTCCGCGCTCCGCAACGAGGCCGGCGCGGCCGCGTCATCCGCATCCGCGCTCCACCAGTCCCGACCACAGCCGAGGATCAGGTCGAAGGCAAGGCTCGGCGCCCGTTCAACCGCAATCAGCTGCCCGCCCGATGCCATCAGCCGCTTGAGGTCCGTGAGCCTCAGGGAACCGGCATGACCCAGGGAATCGCAGGCGAAGACGATGTCATAGCCGCCCGCCTGGGGCAGATCGGCGTCGTCGGCAGCCACAAAGCGCGTGTCCGGCCGTCCGCGCCACTGGCGCTGCAGCCGGTCGAGCTGTGCGCTCGCGGTATCGGTCACCGTCAACTGTGCGGTATGCGCGTCCAGTCGTTCGCTGATCGCCGCCGCCAGCCTCGGCCGGCGCGATCCGACGAAAAGCACCGCCACAGGGCGGTCGTCGGGCAAGGACGCGAGAACGTCGTCGGCAAGCGCGAGCAGTGGCGCCTCTAGCGCGGCATTTGCCGGGCTTTCGTGGCGATAGGCCTCCAGAAGAGCGGGCGTTGCAAAGGTGCTCGCGGTGTCCGGCAGGCCTGCGCGCAGCAGCGCCGGCAGGTCGCGTGCAAGCCGGGCCAGCAACGCCGCCTCGACCCCATGCGCATTGGGCATCTCAAACAGCATGTTGAGGAGCGTCGTGGCGGACAGCGCGGGGTCCGGAGGCGTGATCTGCCACTGGCCGTCGGACTCCTGCGTGAGATCGTGAAGCGCGAGTTCCTGCAGGAAATGGGCGACGAACGGTCGCGCCGAGTCATGGATCCTGCCGGTCTCGACCGCCGATGCGGGCGAGACGGGGTCGCGGCCGAGAACCTCAAACAGGCTGGCGTGAACCACCGACCGTGCCAGTGCGTCGAGCAGAAGCCGGTCGTCCGACGGGGAGAAACCTGCGTCCGCCTCGGCGACAAGCCCCGCCGCGCGGGCGCGCGCCGCAAGGGTTTCGCAGGCAAGGCCAAGCGGGGTGTCGGAGCCGGCCAGAAGCCGCGCCTCGACGCGATAGGCGGACACCGGACCGGCCTGATCGAGATGGAAATGCACGGCCTTGAAGCGAACGCCGGAAAGCCGGGCAACCGGCGCCCCGTCCGCGTCCAGATAGAGGAAGCTTGCAAGGATGGAGCGGGGGCTGGCGCGCTCGATGGTGATCACCACCGAAGCAGGGTGCGCGGACGGGGCGAAGAGCTCCGCCGTCCCGGCGCGCACCGGCAGAAATCCGCCGCCGGTCTGGCTTTTCTCGTGGGTCGAGAGCAGCGCGAACAGGCCGTGGAACCCGGCATCGGCAAGGGCCGGATGCAAGGAGAACGGACGGCTTGCGTCCTCGTTCGATGCCGGCCGCAGGGCAAGGACGGCGGTTCGCTCATTCACGATGTCGGCATGCTCGGCAAGGCGGAAGGCCTCGCCGTACCCGAGACCGTGGGCGCGCGTCATCTCGTAGATGGTGTCATGGGAAATGCGCAGGTCATCGGGGGCACCGGAGGCGAGGTCTTGCGCCTCGGGCGGGGCGGCCGGCGTGCGGAACCCGGCGCGGGCATGCAGCGACCATTCGGCCCCCGACAGGCGCGGGCGCGCGAAAATCTCGATCATCCGGTCGTCGGCGGAAAGGCGAACCTTGGTTTCCTGCGGCTTGCCGGGGTCGAGCACAAGCGGACGCAGGATGTCCATGTCATGCAGTTCCGCCGCAGCCTGGCCGGTCCATTCCAGCGCGGCGCGCAGGCCGATTTCCACAAAGCCCGTGGCCGGGAAGACAACGGACTCCTCGACCTTGTGACCCGCAAGGAACGGGTGCAGCTCGGCATCGATGAGATTGAACCATTCGCATCCGTCGGGCTTCAGGCGCTGACCGGCAAGCGGCCAGTTGCACGACCCCAGGATGCGTTCGTCGGTCTCGGCAAAGCTGAAAGGCGTGTTCTGCCAGGGGTAATGCGGCAGGGCCGGGAGGGCATCGCCTTGCGGGCCGACATAAAGGTCGGCATCCGGCCGGGCTCCCGCGACGACGATCCGCGCGGCGACGGGATCGAGTGCCTCGGCCGTCGGAAGCTTTTCGGACGGCTTGTCGAAGGAGGTCACCACCGCGGCGGAGGCGCCGGCGGCGGACAACGTGTCGCGCAGATAGGTGGCGAGTAGCGGACGCGGGCCGATCTCGACGACAACGCCGGCCCCGGCGCCGGCCATGTTTTCAACCGCCTGCGAGAAGCGGACGGGCTGGCGCACGTTGTCCCACCAGTAGGTGGCGTCCGGCGTGACGGTCTCCGCATCCGGATGGACGGAGGAGAAGAACGCGCGCCTGGCAGGTGATGAGGGGATCGCGCCGAGCGCGTCGCGCAAGGGCGCCTCGATCGGATCGACCAGCGCGCTGTGGAAGGGATAGGCGATGTCCAGCTTGCGCAGGGCCCAGCGGTTCGCCCGGGCATGACGGGCGAAGGCGTCGATGCTGTCGGACGGGCCGGAGACGGTGACGCTGCGCGGCGAATTGATCGCGGAGATTTCCAGTCCGGGAAAGCCCGACGACGCGATGGCCGCGCGCGCGTCGGCTTCCGGCAACAGCAGGGCTGCCATGGAGCCGAGGTGGCGGACGACCTCCTGCTGGGTGGAGCGGACGTGAATGATCCGGGTCGCGGTCGGCAGGTCCAGCATGCCCGCGCACCAGGCCGCGGCCACCTCGCCGACGCTGTGGCCGAGCACCATGTCCGGCACGATGCCGCGCGTCTCCAGCGCTGTGACGATCGCCACCTGAAGCGTGAAGAGCATCGGCTGGGCGATTTCCGTCCGCCCGATCTCCTGATCGAGATCTGCGGAAAACAGCATCGTGACCAAAGACCAGCCGGACACGGCCATGAAGTGCCGGTCGACCGCCTCGAAGGCCTCGCGAAACGTCCTGTCGGACTGATAGGCCTGCTGGCCCATGCCGGCCCATTGCGCGCCATTGCCGGAGAAGGCAAAGGCCAGTCCGCCGCGCTGGGCGAGGCTGCGCCCGGTCACGGCGGCGGGATCGCTTTCTCCGCTGGCAAAAGCCTCGAGCGCGGCGCGCTTGGTCGCGCCGTCGCCCAGCACCACGAGGCGATGGTCATGCAGGTCGCGGGTCCGGATCGCGGCATCCGCGATCGTCCCGGCGGCAAGATCCGGCTGAGCGTGAAGCGTCGCGTAGCGGCCGGCGAGCGCACGAAGTGCGGCCTCGCTGCGGGCGGACACGACCAGCGGCGCATCGTCGGCGACCCTGCTCACCGGTTCGGGCCGGGGCGCGACCTCGCCGATCACGGTATGCGCGTTTGTGCCGCCGAAGCCGAAGGAATTGATCCCGGCGAGTTGACGGGAGACGTCGCCGGTCAGAGGCAACGGGTCGCTTGCGACCGACAGGTTCAGGGCGGTGAAATCGATGTTGGGATTCGGCGTCTCGAAATGCAGGGAGCGCGGCAGCAACCGATTTTGAAGGGCAAGAATCGACTTGAGGACGCCGACGAGCCCGGACACGGGCTCCAGATGCCCGACATTGGTCTTGGCCGAACCGATCGGCAGGACTGTGCCGCGGGCCTGGCCGATCACCTGGCCAAGCGCATTGGCCTCCGCCGGATCGCCGACCTGCGTGCCGGTGCCATGGGCCTCGATAAAGGCAAGATCGTCGGCCGAGATATCGAGCTCGTCATAGATGGAGCGCAGCAGCGATGTCTGGGCGGGAGAGGAGGGAAGCGACAATCCCGCCGTTCGCCCGTCCGCATTGATCCCGCTGGCGAGAATGCGCGCGCGCGCGGCAACGCCGGGTGCGTCGCGTCGCAGCACGAGTGCCACGGCCCCTTCGGAGCGCACATAGCCATCTCCCGAGGCGTCGAAGGCGCGACACAGTCCTTGCGACGACAGCATCGACGCGCGTGAGAAGCCGATGAAGGAAAACGGACTGAGCAGCAGGTTCACCCCGGCAACGATGGCGGTGTCGACCTGTCCGCTCTCGATCGCCGCCACCGCCTGATGCAGGGCCACCAGCGACGAGGAGCAGGCCGTGTCGAGGGTGAAGCTCGGCCCGCGCAGGTCAAAGATATAGGAAATCCGGTTTGCCACGATCGACAAGGTGTTGCCGGTCATCGTCTGGATGTCGACCGCCGGCATGTCGAACAGGAGCCGCTGGTGGTAGTCGAGCGCCGAGGCGCCCACATAGACGCCGGTGTTGCTGCCCGCGAGGTCGGAGGGTTTCAATCCGGCGTCTTCGATCGCCTCCCAGACGACCTGCAGCAACAGGCGCTGTTGCGGGTCGATCTGCACGGCTTCGCGCGGTGAAATGCCGAAGAAGTTTGCGTCGAATCCCCACACGTCATCGATCTGCCCGGCGGCAAATGTCGCGCTGCGGCCGGGCGTGGCCGGGTCCGGGTGAAGGAATGAACGCGTGTCGAAGCGGTCGGCGCCGACCTTGGAAACGGTGCAACGGCCGTCTTTCAGAACCTGCCAGAACGCATCGACGGATTCTGCGCCGGGAAGGCGCCCCGCGTAACCGGAAATGATCGTGTTGTGTGCCCGAAGGGACATATATGCTTCTCTCGTCTCGACACGGCAACGGGCGCCTCGGCCAATCGCATGCAAGATTGCCTGGAATATGGCAACCCGGTCAGATCCCGCGCGCTGCGCAAGGAGCCTCTGGCAGGACCGGGCATTGGCTCATCCGCACAGCAGCAATCGATAATTTTTTCCGAGTATGCACGTGCATTTGGCATATTCGGGGATTGCGACAAGAAAACCAGATAACGCCCAAGGCGTCGATATTGTCGCATTTGACAGACGAGGGAGAAGGCATCCGGTTTCGGATCATTGTCTGCGTCCATCGTCGCGGGAGCGGTCAGCGAGTCTGCGACACCGGTGCATTGCGGGCGCGCAGCCGTTCTTCCCAGTCAAGCGCATGACGGGCGATCACGGCCAGATCGCAATAGGCCGGGTGCCAGTCGAGCAGGCCCAGAAGAGCCGTGTTGTCCGCAATCACGCGCGCGCAATCGCCGTCCCGCCGAGGTCCGAGACGAACAGGCACCTCCCTGCCGGCCGCCTTTGAGACCGCATCGATCACCTCGAACACCGAGTAGCCCTGGCCGTAGCCGCAGTTTGCGGTGAAGCTGTCGCCCTCGTCGCGCAGGTGGCGAAGCGCCAGGAAATGCGCGTCCACCAGATCGCTGACATGAATGAAATCGCGCTCCGCCGTGCCGTCGCGCGTGGGATAGTCGGTGCCGTGGACCGTGATGCTGTCGCGAATACCGAGCGCGGCCTCGCAGGCGACCTTGAGAAGATGGGTCGCTCCCGTGGTCGAATGACCGGTGCGCCCCAGCGGGTCAGCGCCGGCGACGTTGAAATACCGCAACGCTCCGTAGCGAAGGCCCGTTGCTCGGGCCGTGTCGCGCAGGATCTGCTCGACCATCAGTTTCGACGTTCCGTAGGGGGTGGTTGGAAGGGTGCTTGCCGTTTCGGCAACGGGGCAGGTTTCCGGCTCGCCGTAGACCGCGGCCGTCGAGGAAAACAGGATCCGCTCGATGCCCGCGGCAAGGCAGTTTTCGATGAGCGCGCGCGAGGCGCAGGTGTTGTTGCGATAGTATTTCAGGGGATCGGCAAGCGATTCCGGCACGATAACGGACCCGGCGAAATGGATCACGGCGTCGATCGGTGCGAGCGCACAGGCGCGCTCCAGAACATCCCGCTCGCTCACATCGCCCTGAACGAAATGCGCCTGTCCGGGGACCGCCCAGTCGTGCCCCGTTCTCAGGTCGTCGATGACGACAACGGTCTCTCCGGCATCGAGCAGGCGCCAGACCATGTGACTGCCGATATAGCCGGCGCCGCCGGTGACCAATGTCGCCATTCTTGCTCTCCGGTTGCAGGAAGCGGACCCGCGAATCGGTCCCAGGATCACCCGGGATCTTTCGCGCAAAGGAGTTAGCCGCTTGACAAACCGATGGCAAGCGAACACCAACGCGGCGTCTTTCCGGCGCGGAATGACCGGGCAACGACCTTGCGAGCGTGTTTGTCTCATTTCCGTCGCAGGTGATTTTCTATAGACGGTTTGCAAACGGTCGGCCTGGTGCCGGTCATTGCGGCCTTTCCACGCGGACCAATCGGTTCCGGTACGCCCATCGCCGGCAAACCGTGTCTTTTGCGACTATCGACTTCAGGAGCTCCCATGCGCATTGCGATGATTGGAACCGGATACGTCGGGCTGGTGTCCGGCGTCTGCTTTTCCGAGTTCGGCTTCGACGTGACCTGTGTCGATATCGACGCGGACAAGATTGCCCGGCTGAACGCCAAGGAAGTGCCGATTTACGAGCCGGGCCTGGATGCGTTGATCGAGCGCAACCTCGCTGCCGGCCGGCTGGCGTTCACAACCGCGTTCGACGAGGCCGTGGCGGCTGCCGATGTCGTCTTCGTCGCTGTCGGCACCCCCTCGCGACGGGGCGATGGCGAGGCGGACCTGACCTATGTCTATGAGGCGGCGCGCCAGATCGCGCGGGTGATGCGCGAGGGTACGGTCGTCGTGATCAAGTCGACCGTTGTGGTGGGCACCTGCCGCAAGGTGGCCGAGATCCTGCGCGCGGAACGTCCGGGCGTGGACTTTTCGGTCGCCTCGAACCCGGAGTTCCTGCGCGAGGGATCCGCGATCGAGGACTTCATGCGTCCCGACCGCGTGGTCGTCGGCGCCGAGGACGAGCGCGCCGAAGCCACGCTGCGCCGCCTGTACCAGCCGCTTTACCTGCGCGAGACGCCGATCCTGGTCTCGACGCTGGAAAATGCCGAACTCACGAAATATGCGGCCAATGCCTTTCTGGCGCTGAAGATCACCTTCATCAACGAGATCGCCGATCTGTGCGAGAAGGTCGGCGCGGATGTGCAGAAGGTGGCAAGCGGAATTGGACTGGACAACCGCATCGGCGGAAAGTTCCTTCATGCCGGTCCAGGCTACGGCGGGTCCTGTTTTCCCAAGGACACCTCGGCGCTGGCTGCAACGGGCCAACGTCACGGCGCGCCGCTGCGGCTCGTGGAAACGACCATTGCCGTCAACGAGGCACGCAAGCGCGACATGGCGGAGCGGGTGCTGGCCGCACTCGGTCCCAACCCGGAAGGAAAGTCCGTGGGCATCTTCGGCATTGCCTTCAAGCCGAACACGGACGATGTGCGCGACGCGCCCTCTCTGGTGATCGTGCCGGCCCTTCAGGCACGCGGCGTGCGCGTTGTCCTGCACGATCCGGAAGCGCGCGCCCAGGCGGAGCCGCTGCTTCCTGGAGCGGAATGGCGGGACAATCCCTATGATGTCGCCGACGGCATCGACGTGCTCGCCGTGGTCACGGAATGGAACCTTTATCGCGGCCTGTCCCTGACGCAGATTGCTGGCCGGATGCAGGGAAAGACGGTCATCGACATGCGCAACATCTGGCGCGAGGAGGATGTCGCGCGCGCCGGACTGGTTTATCGCGGGATCGGCAAGGGCGCGACGTCGAAACGGTCCGACCCGTTGCAAACCGCATCGAGCTGAATAGGGACACGGCATCATGGCGATTGACGAGGAGCTTCAGGCGCTCGCCGACCTCTGCGATGCGGCCGGCGATGTGATCCTGTCCCTGTTTCGCGACGGCGTAAACGTCGACCGCAAGGCCGACGACAGCCCGGTTACCGAGGCGGATCGACGGGCAGAAGCGGTTATCCTCGACGGGCTCGCCCGCCTGTATCCCGATATTCCCGTGGTGGCGGAGGAGGCCGCGTCCGCGGGCAATGTGCCCCAGGTCTCGGATCGCTTTTTCCTTGTGGATCCGCTGGACGGCACGCGCGAGTTCATCTCGGGCCGCGGCGATTTCACCGTCAATATCGCCCTGGTGGAAAACGGCCTGCCGGTGATGGGCGCGGTGTTTGCCCCGCATCGCGGATCGGCTTTTCTCGGAAAGACCGGCAAGGGTGCCTTCGAGCGCGTTTCGGCGGCGGGCGCTCCGGCGGACTGGCTCCAGATCGAGGTGCGCAAGCCGGCGCCGGCCCAGCCGGTCGCCGTCGCCAGCCGCTCGCATCGCGACGCCCAGACCGATGACCTGCTCGCCCGGCTCGGACTGGCGGACAGCGTCAGCGTCGGATCCTCGTTGAAGTTCTGTCTTCTGGCACGCGGCGAGGCGGATTTCTATCCGCGCTTCGGGCGCACGATGGAATGGGACACCGCCGCGGGGCATGCCGTTCTGGTCGCCGCCGGGGGCGAGGTCTCCGGCCTCGACGGCGCGCCGTTTCTCTATGGCAAGCGCAACCAGCCAACGGACAGCGACTTCGCCAATCCGGGCTTTCTGGCGGCCGGCGACGCCACCCTCATTGCCCGCGCCGCCGCTCTGACCCGCGCGATCAAGGCTGCCCCGAACGCGATTTGACAGAGATTTTTTACCGCGCGGCATTTGTCCGCAATCCTGTTCCTCGCCCTGACGTTGTCCTGACCGTAATTGTGAACCTGAGCCCGAGCCATACGGACGGGTGATCCGGAGATGCGCCTTGGCGCGTCCGGCTCAGTCACAATGTCGGAGCGGCCTGCCTGGTTTCCGGGCGGCACGGCTCCCGGCTTCAGGAGCAGATCGTGTCCAATCGCGCCAGCCAGCTTCATCGCCTTGAAGCGCAGTCCATCGAGATCATTCGCGAGGTCGTCGCGGAGATGGCCCGTCCGGTGATGCTCTATTCGATCGGCAAGGATTCCAGCGTCATGCTGCATCTTGCGCGCAAGGCCTTCTATCCCGCGCCGCCGCCGTTTCCGCTGCTCCACATCGACACCACCTGGAAGTTCCGCGAGATGATCGAGTTCCGGGACCGCATGGCGCGCGAGGCGGGTATGGAGCTTCTGACGCATACCAACACGCAGGGGCTTGCCGACGGCGTAAACCCCTTCGATCACGGCGCGTCCTTCTACACTCAGGTCATGAAGACCGAGGCGCTCAAGCAGGCCCTCGATCTCCACGGGTTCGACGCGGCCTTCGGCGGCGCGCGCCGCGACGAGGAAAAGTCGCGGGCGAAGGAGCGGATTTTCTCGTTCCGGACGCCGCAGCACGGCTGGGACCCGAAGAACCAGCGTCCCGAACTCTGGTCGGTCTTCAACACCAAGGTGCGGCGCGGGGAATCCTTGCGGGTCTTCCCGCTCTCCAATTGGACCGAACTCGATATCTGGCAGTACATCCGCGCGGAAAACATCCCGATCGTGCCGCTCTACTACGCGGCCGAGCGACCCGTTGTCGAACGCGACGGAATGCTGGTGATGGTTGACGACAAGCGGATGCCGCTCGCCACCGGCGAGACGCCGGAGCTGCGCCGTGTGCGCTTCCGCACGCTTGGCTGCTACCCGCTGACCGCTGCGATGGAATCGGAGGCCGACACGCTGGACGGCATCGTCACCGAGATGCTGATCGCACGCACGTCGGAACGCTCGGGGCGGCTGATCGATCACGACGAAGCCGCGTCGATGGAAAAGAAAAAGCGCGAAGGCTACTTCTGAGGATCCCGTCATGAACCAGCTTCCGTCTCTGTCCCGGCCCGTGACGAGCCTGCTCGACGATCACGACCAGAAGGGGCTCTTGCGCTTTCTCACCTGCGGCAGCGTCGACGACGGCAAGTCGACGCTGATCGGCCGGCTTCTTCACGACACCAAGCTGGTGCTGGAGGATCAGGTCGCCGCGCTCCAAAACGATTCCCGAAAGTATGGCACCCAGGGCGACAACATCGATTTCGCGCTGCTCGTCGACGGCCTGGAAGCGGAACGCGAGCAGGGGATTACCATCGATGTCGCCTATCGTTTCTTTGCAACCGATGCCCGCAAGTTCATCGTCGCCGATACGCCCGGCCACGAGCAATACACGCGCAACATGGCGACAGGCGCTTCCAACTCCGATCTTGCGGTGATCCTGATCGACGCGCGCAAGGGCGTTTTGCAGCAGACCCGCCGGCATTCCTTCATCGTGTCGCTTCTGGGCATTCGCCACGTCGTCGTCGCGGTCAACAAGATGGATCTCGTCGACAATGACGAGGCGGTCTTCGAGCAGATTTCGAGCGACTACCGGGCCTTCGCGGAAGGCTTCGGTTTCGAGACCCTTCAGGTGATCCCGATGTCCGCCCTGACGGGCGACAATGTCACGGCGCGCGCCAGGGCGATGGACTGGTACGACGGGCCGACGCTTCTCTCCCATCTGGAAAGCATCGAGGTGGCCTCGGAGGCGTTCGACGGCCCGTTCCGCATGCCGGTGCAATGGGTGAACCGGCCCAACCTCGACTTTCGCGGCTATTGCGGCACGCTCGTTGGCGGACGGATCCGCCCCGGCGACCGGATTGCCGTAGCCGCCTCCGGTCGCACGGCGACCGTCGAACGCATCGCCACCATGAACGGCGATCTCGACGAAGCGCTCGCCGGCGATGCGGTGACGCTCACCCTGCGCGAGGAGGTCGACATCTCGCGCGGCGATGTGCTCTGCGCGCCCGACCAGCGCCCGGACGTGGCCGACCGCATCGGCGCGCATTTGATCTGGATGGACGACCGGCCGCTCGTGCCCGGGCGCAATTATGCGATCAAGGTCGGAAAGCGCCTGGTCTCCGCCAGCGTGACGCGCATCGATCACGGCATCGACGTCAATACGTTGCAGCATGAGGACGTCGAGACGCTTGCGCTCAACGGCATCGGCTATTGCGAACTGGCCCTGTCGTCGCCGGTCGCCTTCGATCCCTATGAGGTCAACCGCGACATGGGGGCCTTCGTGCTGATCGACCCGCTGACAAACCATACGGTGGCGGCGGGCATGATCTGGAAGGCGTTGCGCAAGGCCGACAACATTCACCGTCAGGCCTTCGATATCGACCGCTCCGCGCGCGCCGCCTTGACCGGGCAGACGCCGAGGGTCCTGTGGTTCACCGGCCTGTCGGGGGCGGGCAAGTCGACCGTCGCCAATCTGGTCGAGCAACGGCTGCATGCGATGGGACGGCTGACCTTCCTGCTCGACGGCGACAACGTGCGACACGGGCTGAACAAGGATCTCGGTTTCTCCGAGGCCGACCGGGTGGAAAACATCCGCCGTGTCGGCGAGGTGGCGAAACTCTTCACCGAGGCAGGGCTGATCACGCTGGTGTCCTTCATCTCGCCGTTCCGCTCCGACCGACAAATGGCGCGGGATCTGTTCAAGCCCGGCGAATTCGTCGAGATCCACGTGCACGCCCCGCTCGCGGTGGCGGAAGCGCGTGATCCCAAGGGGCTCTACAAGAAGGCCCGTGCCGGCGAGATCCGCAATTTCACCGGAATCGACAGCCCCTATGAGGAGCCGCAGTCGCCGGAGATCGTGCTGAACACCGACGGCGCCGACCCGGAGGCGCTTGCCGATGAGGTGATCCGCTACCTCGACCTCTAGGTCCGGCTGCAAAGTCCGCTCCGCGCCGACGTGCGCGGAGCGGGATGCCTCGGAAATGATCGGCTTTGCTGAAAAGTTGGGCTCACCCAAAATCTGCTTGATTGATAGGCAGCTGCTTGGCACTCTCACCGGCGAAGAACAAAGCCAGTGGGGACTGATATGCGTCGACTGTTTGGAATTGCGCTTGCCTTGACCCTGACCGCACCGTCGGCCATGGCCGAGACGGAGATCAAGTTCACGCTCGATTGGAAGTTCGAGGCGCCGGCCGCGCCCTTCTTCATCGCCCAGGACAAGGGGTATTTCGCGGAGGAGGGGCTGTCAGTCACCATCGACAGCGGCGCCGGCTCGCGCGAATCGATCCCGCGCGTGGCGACCGGCACCTACGACATGGGTTTCGGCGACATCAATGCGCTGATCAAGCTGATGGACGAGCAGCCGGATCTCAACGTCAAGGCCGTGATGATGGCCTATGAGCGCCCGCCCTTCGCCGTGATCGGCCGCAAGAGCCAGGGCGTCACCGAAGATCCCAAGTCGCTTGAGGGCAAGACGCTCGGCGCGCCGCCGCCCGATGCGGCCTTCGGCCAGTGGCCGGCCTTCGTCGAGGTCGCCGGCATCGACACGTCCGGTATCACCATCGAGAATGTCGGCTTTCCGGTGCGCGAGCCGATGCTCGCCCAGGGTCAGGTCGACGCGATCTTCGGCTTTTCCTTTTCCTCCGTCATCAACCTCAAGGCCCAGGGCGTTGCGGATGACGACATCGCGCTGATCCTGATGGCCGAGAACGGCCTTGATCTCTATGGCAACGTGGTGATGGTCAACACCCAGTTCGCCGAGGAAAATCCGGAGGCCGTAAAAGGCTTCCTGAAGGCGCTCATCCGCGGCTTCCAGGACACCATCGCCGATCCGGCGGCCTCCGTTCCCTACGTCCTGAAGCGCAACGGCGTGCTCGACGAGGCAACGGAAATCGACCGGATCGAGATGGCGGTCGCCGGGTCCATCGCAACCCCCGCGGTTCGCGAGAACGGTATCGGTGGGGTCGACATGACCAAGCTTGCCAAGTCGATGGAGTATCTCAAGACCTCCATGGGCGTGAGCGACACGCCGCCGGCGCCGGAGCGGGTGTTCGATCCCTCCTACCTGCCGCCGGTCGAAGAGCGGATGGTGCGCTGAGCCGACGGGACTTGTCCCAATTTGGTTTCCGGCGTTTTCGCCTTTCGGCGAGGACGCCGGATCCGCCTTGCAATCCGAAAGACGTTCCGTGACCGGCTTTGTTGAATTGAATGACATCCGCCTCGCCTATGGGCCGGGCGGAGATGGCACGCTTGCTCTCGACGGGCTGTCGATGACCGTGAAGAAGGGCGAGTTCGCCGCCGTTGTCGGCCCGTCCGGCTGCGGCAAGTCCACCTTGATGAAGCTTGCCACCGGGCTGATTCGGCCGCAGGCCGGAACCGTCGAGGTTGCCCACAAGGAGGTGGACGGTCCGGTCTCCATGGCTGGGATGGCGTTTCAGAACCCCTCCATGCTGCCCTGGCGCACCACGCTGAAGAACGTGATGCTGCCGCTGGAAATCGTCCAGCCGCACCGCCGCAGGCTGTCGCGCGAGCGGGCCGCCTATGAGGCGCTGGCGGAGGATCTTTTGACGGTGGTCGGCCTGAAGGGCTTCGGCGACAAGTTTCCCTGGCAGTTGTCGGGCGGCATGCAGCAGCGCGCCAACCTGTGCCGCGCCCTGGTGCATGATCCGGAACTCCTGATGCTCGACGAGCCGTTCGGTGCGCTCGACGCCTTCACCCGCGAGGAACTGTGGCAGGTGATGCGCGACCTCCATGCGGAAAAGGGCTTCACCACGATCCTGGTGACCCATGACCTGCGCGAGGCGGTGTTTCTCGCCGACCGCGTCTTCGTGATGAGCGCGCGACCGGGGCGCATCATTGTGGAACGCGAGGTGTCGTTCCCGCGCCCGCGGCCGATCGACCTGACCTATGAAGCACAGTTCAACGACATCGTGCACGAGCTTCGTGCGCATATCGCAGACGCGAGGGCCGCGGCATGACCGACAAGTGGATCAAGGCTGCCCCGTGGATCTGGACCATCGGCCTGTTCGTTGTGTGGGAAGGCGTCGTGCGCGCCTTTGACATCGCGTTCTTCATCCTGCCGGCGCCGTCCGACATCTGGGTCGCCACCGTCAAATACTGGCCGGTGATCTGGACCAATTCCCTGCAGACGCTGTTCACGACGACGCTGGGCTTCCTGCTCGCGGTCGTCGGTGGACTGGCGCTCGGCCTGGCGATCGGCTGGAGCCGGGCGATTTATGCCGGGCTCTACCCGCTGATGATCGGCTTCAATTCCGTGCCCAAGGTCGCGGTCGTGCCGATCCTCGTCATCTGGTTCGGCATCGGAACGGTGCCCGCCGTGCTGACGGCTTTCCTGATCGCCTTCTTTCCCATCGTGGTCAATGTGGCGACGGGTCTTGCCACCATCGAACCGGAAATGGAGGACGTGCTGCGGGCGCTTGGGGCAAAGAAGCTCGACATCATGCTCAAGGTCGGCATTCCGCGTTCCATGCCCTATTTCTTCGGCTCACTGAAGGTCGCCATCACGCTCGCTTTCGTCGGTTCGGTGATTTCCGAGACCGTGGCGGCCAATTCCGGCATCGGCCACATGATGTTGGCGGCGCAATCGCAGTTCAACGTGCCGCTCGTCTGGGCGGGGCTGATGGCGCTCGCCGTGCTCGGCATCGTCATGTATGCGATGATGGCCTGGCTGGAGATGCGCATGACCGGATGGGCGCACCGCTCCTCGCGCGGCTGACACAGCCCGAGGGGCTTGTTTTCGACCGCGCGCGGTTTCGCAGGCGCGCGTTCGCGGTTAACGTCTTTTCAGGACGCGGTCGGGCATCAAGGGTGCCAGGCGTGGCTTGCCGCGCTCCGATGACGAAAACCGCGAAAGGCGAAGCGTGATCATACCTTGCATCTTGTCCGGCGGATCCGGGTCGCGACTTTGGCCGCTGTCGCGTTCCCTGCGCCCCAAGCAGTTTCTGCCGCTGTTCGACGGTGAAAGTCTGTTTCAAAAGACCCTGCGGCGCTTCGCGGATGGCCGATACGCGGCGCCCATCGTCATCGCAAATGCCGAGCACCGGTTTCTGGTCGGCGAACAGATGGCCACGGCCGAAAACGGGACCGGCACCATCGTGCTGGAGCCGGTCGGACGCAACACTGCGGCTCCGGCCGCCGTTGCGGCGCTGACCGCCCTGGCCGCGGATCCGGACGCGCTCGTGCTGCTTGCCCCTTCCGATCATCTGGTGCGCGACACGGAGGCCTTCGCGCGGGCGGTCGATCATGCGATCCCGGTCGCAAGGGCTGGCCGCATCGTCACCTTCGGCATCCGCCCCAGCGAACCCAACACCGGCTATGGCTACATTCGCCTGGAGGAGGGCGAGGGGGCCGTACGGCCAGTGGCCGCCTTCGTCGAAAAGCCGGATCTTGAGCGCGCCAAGGCCTTTCTCGCCTCGGGCGATCATGTCTGGAATGCCGGCATCTTCCTGTTTTCCGCAGCGACGATGATCGCCGAGTTCGAAAAGCACTGCCCGCAGGTGCTGGCCCGGGTACGTGAAGCGCTCGCCGCGGCGACACCGGATCTCGACTTCCTGCGCCTCGGGGTGGAGAGTTTCTCCGCCGTGCCCAACATCTCCATCGACTATGCGATTATGGAAAAGTCGGACCGCATCTCCTGCGTGCCCACCGATCCGGGCTGGAGCGATCTCGGCTCCTGGTCGGCCGTGTGGGAGGCGCTCGACAAGACGGAGGAGGGCAACAGCACGCTCGGCGAGGCAATCTTCGTGAAATCGCGCGACAGTCTGGTCGTGAGCGACGGCGCATTGGTCTCCGTGGTCGGCCTCGACCATGTGATGGTGGTCGCCACGAAGGACGCGGTGCTGGTTGCCGACAAGGCGCATGCCCAGGACGTGAAGAGCGTCGTGGAGGAACTCCAGCGCGACGACCGGCGCGAGACGCGCGAGCACCGCAAGCGGTACCGGCCCTGGGGCGCGCGCGAGGAGATCGCCCGTGGTGACCGCTTCCAGGTGCAGGAGATCGAGATCAAGCCCGGCGAGAGCATGTCGCTGCAAAGCCATGTCAATCGCGCGGAGCACTGGGTGGTTGTCTCCGGCACGCTGGCGATCACCATCGACGGCGAGACCCGGCTGATGACCGAAAACCAGTCGGCCTATGTGCCGGTCGGGGCGCGCCACCGCCTCGCCAATCCCGGCCGCGTACCGGCACGTGTCATCGAAATCCAGTCCGGCACCTATATCGGGGACGACGACATCGTCCGGTATTCCGGCGAGACGCCGGACGCGACTTGAGCCCGGGCAGCCTGGCAACCCTATTTTGCAAAGCCGGCACCGTCCGGCACACAGTCTTGAGGATAAACGCATGCTGAGCGTTCCCGTCGCCGAATTGACGCCCAATACCTACGCCTATGAATCGCAGCCGATGGTGAAGCCCACCGGTTTTCGCGAATACGATGCCCGCTGGTTGTTCGAGAAGGAAATCAACCTGATGGGCATCCAGGCGCTTGGCATGGGGATCGCCACCTTGATGCGCGAGCGCGGCACGCGGCCCGACATTGTCGTCGGCCACGACTTCCGCAGCTATTCCGCCGCCATCAAGATGGCGCTGATTTCCGGACTGATGGCCGGCGGCGTGCGTGTCCATGACATCGGCCTGGCGCTGTCGCCGATGGCCTATTTCGCGCAATTCGCTCTCGACGTGCCGGCGGTTGCCATGGTCACCGCCTCCCACAACGACAACGGCTGGACCGGCGTGAAGATGGGCATCGACCGGCCGCTGACCTTCGGGCCGGACGAAATGGGCCGCCTGAAGGAGATCGTGCTGACCGGCGCCTTCCGCGAGGGGTCCGGCGGCGGCTACCGCTTCGTCGAGGGTTTCGCCGAGACCTACATCAAGGATCTGACCGACCGGGCGAAGCTGTCGCGGCCGATCAAGGTGGTCGCGGCTTGCGGCAACGGCACGGCCGGGGCCTTCGCGCCGCGCGTGCTGGAGGCGCTCGGCGCCGAGGTGATCCCGCTCGATTGCGAGCTGGACCATACCTTCCCGCGCTACAACCCCAATCCCGAAGACATGAAGATGCTGCACGCGCTTCGCGACAAGGTGCTCGAAACCGGCGCCGAGGTCGGTCTCGGCTTCGACGGCGACGGCGACCGCTGCGGCGTTGTCGACGACGAGGGGGCGGAGATCTTCGCCGACACGGTCGGTGTCATGCTGGCGCGCGACCTGTCGGAGCTTCATTCGAACTGCCAGTTCGTCGTCGATGTGAAATCGACCGGCCTGTTCGTCACCGATCCGGTGCTTCAGGCAAACGGTGCCAAGACCGACTACTGGAAGACCGGCCATTCCTACATCAAGCGGCGGGTGAACGAGCTGAACGCGCTCGTCGGCTTCGAGAAGTCCGGCCATTATTTCTTCAACACCCCGATCGGGCGCGGCTACGACGACGGGCTGGTGTCGGCAATCGCCATCCTCGACATGCTCGACCGCAACCCGGGCAAGTCGATGGCGGAGCTGCGCCGGGCGCTGCCGAAGACCTGGGGCTCGCCGACGATGTCGCCGCATTGCGCGGATGAGATCAAATACGAGGTGGTCGACCGGGTCGTCGCCCGCTTCAAGGCGATGAAGGAAAAGGGCGAGACGATCGCCGGACATGAGATCGTTGATCTGGTCACGGTCAACGGTGTGCGCGTCGTCGCCGACGACGGCACCTGGGGACTGGTGCGCGCCTCCTCCAACAAGCCGGAGCTCGTGGTGGTGATCGAAAGCCCGGTCTCAAAGGACAGGCTGCACGAGATGTTCAAGGCGGTCGATACGGTATTGCGGGAAAACCCGGAAGTCGGCGCCTACAACCAGACCCTCTAGGCCGATCCGGGCCGGCCGTTTCTGTCTCCGCTCCTGTGGGGAGCGCCGGGCGGCGCTCGGCCCTTGCCGAGGGCCGCGCACTGTGCAAAACGGACGGGTGGCGGCGCCAATGGCGTCGTGCCCCCTAATCTTCAGCACAACGACCGGTCAGGATCGATCCGATGGCAGCGGACATGACGTCAACGCCCCCCCTTGAGGCCTTTGCCGCGCGCATGACCGACCGCTCCGCGGTGATCGGGATCATCGGCCTTGGCTATGTCGGCCTGCCGCTGGCCTCCCGGTTCAGCGAGCTCGGTCACCCGGTGGTCGGTTTCGACGTCGATGCGGCCAAGGTCGCGGAACTGAACGCCGACGGCGGCTTCCGCCGCTATGTCGGGCAAACGCGCGAAAGCGTCCGCTTTTCCGCGCCCTTCACCGCGACGACGGATTTCCAACAGGCCGGCGCCTGCGACGCGCTGATCATCTGTGTGCCGACGCCCTTGGGCAAGTATCACGATCCCGATATCGGCTACATTCTGGACGCGGCGCGCAGCGTTCGTCCGCATTTGCGCCCCGGTCAGGTGATCGCCCTGGAATCGACCACCTATCCCGGAACCACCGAGGACGACATGCTCCCGGTTCTGGCGCGCGACGACCTCACGGTCGGCGAGGACATTTTCGTCGTCTATTCGCCCGAGCGCGAGGATCCGGGAAATGCCTCCTTCAGCATTCGCCAGATCCCCAAGGTGGTGAGCGGCGTGACCGCCAACTGCCTGCGTGCGGCCGAGGCGCTATACGGCGGTGCGGTCGACACGCTGGTTCCGGTCGCCTCCACCCGCGTGGCGGAGATGACCAAGCTTCTGGAAAACATCCACCGGGCGGTGAACATCGGCCTCGTGAACGAGATGAAGACGCTCGCCGACCGCATGGGCATCGACATCTTCGACGTGATCCGCGCGGCTGCGACCAAGCCCTTCGGCTTCACCGCCTTCTATCCGGGGCCGGGCGTTGGCGGACACTGCATTCCGGTCGATCCCTTTTACCTGACGTGGAAAGCGCGCGAATACGGCGTGCACACGCGCTTCATCGAGCTGGCCGGCGAGATCAACCGCTACATGCCCGAGTTCATCGTCGAAAAGCTGATGGATGCGCTCAATGGCGAGCGCAAGGCGCTGAACGGCTCGCGGGTGCTGGTGCTCGGCGTCGCCTTCAAGAAGAACATCGACGACATGCGCGAATCCCCGAGCGTCATGGTGATCGAGGGCATTGCCGCGAAAGGCGGCGAGGTCTTCTACGCCGACCCGCATGTGCCGGCGCTCACGCTGGCGGACGGAACGCGCCACGAGAGCCTGACCGCCGACGCGCAGACCGTGGCAACGATGGACGCCGTGGTGATTGCCACCGACCATGATGCCTTTGACTACGCGATGATCGAACGCGAGGCGAAGCTGATCGTCGACACGCGCGGCCGCTTTCCGGCCAGTCATGCCAAGGTGACGCGCGCCTGACCGATTGTGTTTTTCGCCCCGGTCAGATAACCCACCCACTGGACCAGTCGACGCGCGGCGGTTTGGGCCGAGAAGGCCACGGACCCGCGCGATTGCAACAAGAAGCGGGACGTTGTTGATGTACGAAGCCATCGATCCAAACCCCAGCTTTCCCAAGCTGGAGGAAGACATCCTCAAGTTCTGGGAAGAGAACCGGATTTTCGAGGCTTCCGTCGAGCAGCGGCGCAACCAGGAAGGGGCTGGCGAATACGTCTTTTACGACGGGCCTCCCTTCGCCAACGGCCTGCCGCACTACGGTCATCTCGCGACTGGTTTCGTCAAGGACCTGATCCCGCGCTACCGCACCATGCGCGGCGACTGCGTCGTGCGCCGCTTCGGCTGGGACTGCCACGGCCTTCCGGCCGAACTGACGGCCGAGAAGGAACTGGGCATTTCGGGCCGCAACGAGATCCTCGACTACGGCATCGGCAAGTTCAACGCCCATTGCTCGGTCTCGGTGATGCGCTTCACCAACGAGTGGCGCTATTACGTCAACCGCCAGGGGCGCTGGGTCGATTTCGAGAACGATTACAAGACCATGAACCTCTCCTTCATGGAGAGCGTGATCTGGGGCTTCAAGCAGCTCTGGGACAAGGGGCTGGTCTATCGCGGCTACCGCGTGGTGCCTTATTCCTGGGCCGTGCAGACGCCGCTGTCGAACTTCGAGACCCGCCTCGACAACTCCTATCGCGAACGCCAGGATCCGGCGCTCACCGTCGGCTTCCTGCTGAAGGATGCGGCCTTTGCCGGCGTGCCGACGCGTCTTCTCGCCTGGACGACGACCCCCTGGACACTGCCGTCGAACCTTGCGCTCGCGGTTGCGCCCGACCTCGACTATGCGGTTCTTGAAAAGGACGGCCAGAGGGTCGTACTCGCCGAGGCCGCGCTTGAGCGCTACGAGCGCGAGTTCGGCGAATGGAGCCGCGTCGACACGCTGAAGGGCTCGGCGCTCGCCGATGCGACTTACGAGCCGTTGTTCCCCTACTTCAAGGACACGGAGAACGCCTTCAAGGTTCTCGCGGCCGATTTCGTCGAAGCCGGCGACGGCACGGGCTGCGTGCATATCGCGCCGGGCTTCGGTGAGGACGACTTCGAGCTTGCCAAGGCTCGCGAGATCCCCCTCGTCGTGCCGGTCGACGAGGCGGGCAAGTTCACCGCCGAAGTCACCGACTACGTTGGTCAGAACGTGATCGAGGCGAACAAGGACATCATCCGCGATCTCAAGGCGCGCAATGTCGTCTACCGCCACGAGACCTATCTGCACGATTATCCGCATTGCTGGCGCACCGACACGCCGCTGATCTACAAGGCGATCGATGCCTGGTATGTCGCCGTGTCGCAGTTCAAGGACCGCATGGTCGAGCTCAACCGCGAGATCGACTGGGTGCCGGAGCATGTGCGTGACGGCCAGTTCGGCAAGTGGCTGGAGAACGCCCGCGACTGGAACATCTCGCGCAACCGCTTCTGGGGCTGCCCGATCCCGGTCTGGGTGAGCGACGAACCCAATTATCCGCGCATGGACGTCTATGGCTCGCTCGACGAGATCGAGGCGGATTTCGGCATTCGTCCCGACGACCTGCACCGCCCGATGATCGACGAGCTGGTGCGTCCGAACCCGGACGATCCGACCGGCAAGTCGATGATGCGCCGCGTGCCGGAAGTTCTCGACGTCTGGTTCGATTCCGGATCGATGCCTTTTGCCCAGGAGCATTATCCGTTCGAGAACAAGGAGCGCTTCGAGCAGAATTTCCCAGCCGACTTCATCGTGGAATATGTCGCGCAGACGCGCGGCTGGTTCTACACGCTGATGGTGCTTTCCACCGCGATCTTCGACCGCGCGCCGTTCCGCAACGCGGTCTGCCATGGCGTCGTGCTCGACGAGAACAAGCAGAAGCTCTCCAAGCGCCTGCAGAACTACCCCGACCCCGTCGGCGTCTTCGACACCTACGGCGCGGACGCGCTGCGCTGGTACATGCTGTCCTCGCCGCTGCTCGTTGGCGGCGATCTGGCGGTTGCCAAGGACGGACGCGGCATCGCCCAGTCCCTGCGCCAGGCGATCATCCCGATCTGGAGCGCCTATTACTTCTTCACGCTCTACGCCAACGCCGACAGCTACAAGGCGCGGGTGCGCTTCGACCAGAAGGGGCTTCTCGACCGCTACATCCTCGCCAAGACGCGCGAGTTGATCGAGAAGGTTCAGGGCTCGCTCGACGCCTATGATATTCCGGGCGCCTATGCGCATGTGCCGGGCTATATCGACGCGCTGAACAACTGGTACATCCGCCGCTCCCGCTCCCGCTTCTGGGGCGAGGAGATGACGGACGAGAAGCGCGACGCGCTCGATACGCTCTACACGGTGCTGACGCATCTGATGCGCACGCTCGCGCCGATGATGCCCTTCGTGTCTGAGCGCATCTACAAGGGCCTGACCGGCGAGCTATCAGTGCATCTGGCCGACTGGCCCGAGGCCGAGGCGCTGCCGAACGATCCCGATCTCGTGCGCCGCATGGACCTGATCCGCGACATCTGCGCCTCGGTCATGTCGTTGCGCGAGGCCAAGCGCCTGCGCGCCCGCTTGCCGTTGAAAACGCTGACCGTCGCCCATCCGGAGGTCGAGGACCTGCGTCCCTATGCGAACCTCATTGCCGAAGAGGTGAACATCAAGGACGTGGTGCTGGAAGCCGATCCGCTGTCGGTCGGCGAGCACCGCCTTGCGGTGAAACCGCAGATCGGCAAGCGCCTCGGCAAGAAGATGAAGGACGTAATGACGGCCTCCAAGTCGGGCGACTGGACGCTTCGTCCCGACGGGATCGTCGAACTGGCCGGCGTGGAACTGCCGCCGGAGGACTACACGATGCGTGTGCTGGCGCCGGAAGGCTCCGACACGGGTCTCTTCGATGCCGGCGCCGGCGTCGTCCTGATGGACACCCAGCTCTATCCGGAGCTGGAGCGTGAGGGCTACGCCCGCGACATCGTCCGCCTGATCCAGCAGACCCGCAAGGATGGCGGCTTCAACGTCTCCGACCGTATCCGTCTCAATCTGACGCTGCCTGAGGAATTGGTCCAGGCGGTGGAGGAGCATCGCGAGCGGATCGCAGCCGATACGCTGGCGCGCGAATTCACGCTCGGCGGGGGTGTCGAGGGCGGTTTCAGCGCCACCCATGAGGTTGGCGGCAAGGACGTCGTGATCGAGATGGCGCGCATCGACGCCTGACCGGCTTTTCGACGGCTTGTGAAGACGCAATGCGCCGCGGTCCCGAACAGGGGCCGCGGCGTTTTTCGTCCGGCCGGGGCTTGTCGGGAAGCGCTTGACCTTCCAGTTACTGGAATGGCCATGGTAATGGCACACGCTTTGGCAATAAAGGATCGGACGATGAACATCGGCGCTGCGGCGGAGCGTTCCAAGCTGCCGCCCAAGACCATCCGCTATTATGAGGAAATCGACCTGCTGCGCCCGACGCGCGCGGCCAATGGCTACCGCGACTATTCGGATGCCGACATTCACCGGCTTCGCTTCCTGCAACGCTCGCGCAGCCTGGGCTTTTCCATCGAGGAATGCCGCTCGCTCCTGTCGCTCTATGAGGACGAGCAGCGGGCAAGCTCTGACGTCAAGGCGGTGGCGCTGGAAAAGATCGGCGAGGTGGAGCGCAAGATCGCGGAGCTCCAGGCCATGAAGGCGACCCTGTCGCGTCTCGTCGACTGTTGCCATGGCGACGGCCGCCCGGATTGCCCGATTCTCGACGATCTCGCCGGCCGGAGCGAAACGTCGTGAACGCCCGGTCCGCCGTCCTTCTGGGAAGTGCCGCTCTGATTGTCGCGCTCGGCGCGGTCTACATTCTGGGCGGTGACGGAGACCGCGCGGCGCCCGCGTCCGGCGAGGCGCTTGCCGCCGTCACCGTTCCACCGCTGAGCGGCGCGGCGGCTGAAGGCGCGGAGATCTTTGCGGCGAATTGCGCGAGCTGTCACGGCGCCAATGCCGAGGGCCGGGCCGGAGAGGGGCCGCCGCTGGTGCATGTGATCTACGAACCCGGCCATCACGCCGACGGCGCGTTCTTCCTCGCCGTGGCGCAAGGGGTGCGCCAGCACCACTGGACCTTCGGCAATATGCCTCCCGTTGCCGGCGTTTCATCCGACGAGATTGCGCGCATCGTTGCCTATGTGCGGACCCTGCAGCGGGCCAATGGCATCGAGTGACGCGCGGACGCGTTTGCCCTGAGCGGTCAAACCCCTATGATCGCCCGGACATACAGTCTGGGAGGCAGTCTTTTATGAAACTCATGCGTTACGGCCCCGTCGGGGCCGAGAAGCCGGGGCTCGTCGACACGGCGGGGCGCATCCGCGACCTCAGCGCCCATATCGACGACCTGTCCGGGGCGGCATTGTCGGACGAGACCTTCGAGCGGCTCCGCGCGATCGATGCCGAGACGCTGCCGGTGGTCGAGGGCACGCCGCGAATCGGACCCTGCGTCGCCGGCGTCGGCAAATTCATCTGCATCGGGCTCAACTATTCCGACCATGCCGCCGAGGCGGGCATGGATGTGCCGCCCGAGCCCATCGTCTTCATGAAGGCGACCTCGGCGATCTGTGGCCCCGACGACGGCATCGAGCTGCCGCGCGGATCGGTCGCGACCGACTGGGAGGTGGAACTCGGCGTCGTCATCGGCAAGCATGCCAAGAATATCGCGGAAGCCGATGCGCTTGATCATGTCGCCGGCTATTGCGTCGCCAATGACGTGTCGGAGCGCGATTTCCAGATCCGGCATTCCGGGCAATGGGTGAAGGGCAAGTCCGCCGACACCTTCGGGCCGATCGGTCCCTGGCTGGTCACCCGCGACGAGGTGCCAGATCCCCAGAGCCTGCCGCTCTATCTCGATCTCAACGGCAAGCGCTACCAGGATGGCACCACGGCGACGATGGTCTATAGCGTCGCCTTCGTCATCGCCTATCTGTCGCGCTTCATGAGCCTGCATCCGGGCGATGTGATCGCGACCGGCACGCCCCCGGGCGTCGGCATGGGGCAAAAGCCCGATCCCGTCTATCTCAAGCCCGGAGACCAGTTGGAACTCGGGATCGCCGGGCTCGGCATGCAGCGCCAGACGGTGCGCGCATCGCTCTAGGGTTCGACCCGACAAAAGCAAAAAGCGCCGGAGCATTGCTGCCCGGCGCTTTTTTCGTTGTCTGTTCAGCCCCGCGAGGCTGGATCAGCTGGCGTTTGCCGAGCGCGGACCGCGGAAGCGGCCCCGCTGTGCGCCTTCCGACTGCGTGCCGGGGCGCGGGGTGCGATAGGGGCGCTTTTCGCCGGCAGGCTTGCCGTCGCGCGGACCGCGCGAACCGCCGGGGGCACCGTCGGACGCATGTGCGCCGGAATGACCGCCCGCATGGGCGCCATCGGTGCGCGGCTTGAACGAACGGCGGGCCGGCTTGCGGCCCTTGCCGTTCGACGTGTTTCCGATCGGGCCGTCGTCGTCGCGCTCGACCAGCGTCTTGCCGATCAGCTTCTCGATGTCGCGCAGGAACGGACGTTCGCTGCGGTCGCAGAAGGAGATCGCCGAGCCGCTTTTGCCGGCACGCGCGGTGCGGCCGATGCGGTGGACATAGGATTCCGGCACATTCGGCAGTTCGAAATTCACCACATGCGACACGCCGTCGACATCGATGCCGCGCGCGGCAATGTCGGTGGCGACCAGGATCGGCGTCCGGCCCGAGCGGAAGGATTCCAGCGTCTTCTGGCGCTGACCCTGGCTCTTGTTGCCGTGGATGGCGGAGGCGTTCAGCCCGGCCTGCTCCAGCTGGCGCGTGACCTTGTCCGCGCCATGCTTGGTGCGGGTGAAGACGATGGCGCGGTCCATGTCGGCGCGCTTCAGCACGTCGACCAGGGCCTGACGCTTCTGGTCGCGTTCGATCAGAAGAACGGTCTGTTCGATCCGGTCGATCGGCTTGGAGGTCGGCGAGACGGCGATTTCCTGCGGCTCATGCAGGAAATCGGCGGCAAGCGCGCGGATCTGCTTCGGCATGGTGGCCGACAGGAGGATCGTCTGGCGCTTGCGCGGCATGGCGGCCAGGATCTTGCGGATCGCCGGCAGGAAGCCGAGGTCGAGCATGTGGTCGGCTTCGTCGAGCACCACGGTCGTGGTCTCGTCGAGGCGCAGGGCACCCGTCGACATGTGGTCGAGCAGGCGGCCCGGCGTTGCGACGACAATGTCCATGCCGCGGGCAAGGCTGCGGATCTGCGGCATCGCGCGGGCGCCGCCGACGACGACGGTCGAAGAATGGCGAACCTTCTGGCCGTAGGCGCGGATGCTCTCGGCGATCTGCGAGGCGAGCTCGCGCGTCGGTGCGAGAATGAGTGCGCCGCAGGTCTTCGGGTTCGGGCGTGAGCCCTGCTCGGCGATACGGTGGAGCAGGGGAAGGACGAAGGATGCGGTCTTGCCGGTGCCGGTCTGGGCCAGGCCCAGCACGTCGCCACCGGAGAGAATTGCGGGAATACCCTGGGCCTGGATCGGCGTCGGCGTGGTGTAGCCTTCGCCCTCAACGGCCTTGAGGATCGAGTCGGCGAGGCCGAGGTCTTTGAAAGTGGTCAAGCGGAATCCTTAGAGCTGCGCCCAAACGCGGCGTCATCGCCTGCGTGGGTCGCGGTCGTGTGTCATCGAAAAGGGAGCTTGCGCAGATCAGCTGCCTTGGGAGTGCGCTCGCTTCGCGAGCAGCTCGGGCAACGATCGGGAGGAAAGTTGCTTTGACCTGAAGCGCCGTGAACGTGTGACGTTTCTCTACGCAGCGCCAGGATGGTGCCTGTAGACCACAGAAGATGCTGCAGCGCAATGGAAATCGTGCCGGCAGGGGTGCAACCCAGCTGCGCCGGAAGCGCAGGGCAGCTGCCGGCAACGGCGACGGAGCGAGCGTGCGGAGGGATCTGTTCGGGGCCGCGATACCGCGTGCCGCGCGGAAAACGGCCTGCCGAGGGTCAGCCAAAACGCAGATAATGGTGGAATAAAAATTCTAAAACTGCACGACGTCAGGGGTGCGGCCGGTCAGGGGCGTGAAACCAGGACGCACTGCGCCGACGGAGGGCGGCGGTGGCGTCCCGTCGCGGGGTGCCGGATCGATCCGCAAGGTAAAATTGGCCGAAGAAGTTTTCGTATTTTCCTGTTCCTGGCCAAGCCTCTACGGATTGCGAGCGATTGGCAGGCAGGGTCGAATGCGTCAGGTCGTCTGTTGGTCGCCCCTTCCGGGCGTCTCTTTTGTGCAGAGACAACGCCGCTGCGGTGCGGGCTGAAATGTCGGAAAAATTGGGTTGCAGGCGCAAAAAATGGAATTTATGTTCCGTTTTAAGAGGTGTCCGATTGAAGGGGCTTCCGGCCGTGGCGGGTCAATGGATCTCGGGAGTTTGGGTGCGCTGTGGTGAATGAAGACGGAAATACGCTCGACGTCATCACGATTGGCCGGTCTTCGGTCGACCTCTATGGCGCGCAGGTGGGCGGGCGGCTCGAGGATATGCGCGCCTTTTCCAAATATATCGGCGGGTCTCCGACGAATATCGCCGCTGGCGCCGCCCGGCTTGGGCTGACGTCGGCGTTGATCACCCGCGTTGGCGACGAGCACATGGGCCGCTTCATTCGCGAACAGCTCGAATCGGAAGGAGTCGACACGCGCGGCGTGGTCACCGATCCCGAGCGTCTGACGGCGCTGGTGCTTTTGGGCATTCGCGATCACGAGCAGTTTCCACTGATCTTTTATCGCGAGAACTGCGCCGACATGGCGCTCTGCGAGGCCGATATTGACCCGGGCTTCATCGCGGAGGCGCGCTGCGTGACGGCGACCGGCACCCATCTGTCGCATCCGCGCACGGAAGCCGCCGTGCTCAAGGCGCTGCACCTGGCACGCGATACCGGCGCCCGCACGGCGCTCGACATCGATTACCGGCCGAATCTCTGGGGGCTTGCCGGGCACGACGCCGGGGAAAGCCGCTTCATCGCCTCCGAAAGGGTCACCGCCAGACTTCAGTCCACGCTGCATCTCTTCGATCTCATCGTCGGGACCGAGGAGGAGTTCCACATCGCCGGCGGAACCACCGATACGCTGGCAGCATTGCGGGCCGTGCGCGCCGTGTCACGCGCGACGCTGGTGTGCAAGCGCGGGCCGATGGGGGCGGTTGCCTTCACCGGAGACATCCCCGACACGCTCGACGCGGGGATTTCCGGCCCCGGTTTTCCGATCGAGGTGTTCAACGTGCTTGGCGCGGGCGACGGCTTCATGTCCGGCCTGCTGCGTGGCTGGCTCAGGGACGAGCGCTGGGAGACCGCGCTGACCTACGCCAATGCCTGCGGGGCGCTGGCGGTGTCGCGGCATGGCTGCGCGCCGGCCTATCCGAGCTGGGAGGAGTTGCGCTTCTTCCTTGAGCGCGGCGTGCGCACGCCCGCGCTTCGTCACGACGCGGAGCTGGAGCAGATCCACTGGTCGACGAACCGCAAGGGCGACTGGTCGACGATGCGGGTCTTTGCCTTCGATCATCGCAAGCAGCTTGAGGATCTGGCCCGCGACGCCGGGGCGGACGCCGCCTGCATTCCGCTCTTCAAGGCGTTGTGCCTTGAGGCCGCGCGCCGTGTACAGGATGGACGGCCCGGCTACGGTATCCTCTGCGACGGACGGCTTGGCGAGACCGCCTTGCATGCCGCAGCCGGCACCGGGCTTTGGGTCGGTCGGCCGGTGGAAGAACCCGGCTCGCGCCCGCTGGCGCTGGAGATCGGGCCGGATTTCGGCTCGGAGCTGGCGGAATGGCCGTCGGGTCAGGTGGTCAAGGTCCTGTGCTTCTATCATCCGGACGATACACCGGAGCTGAAGGCGCGGCAGGAAGAAACGATTGTGCGCCTGGCGCGTGCCGCGCGGGCAAACGGTCTGGAGTTCCTGCTTGAGGTGATCCCGTCCAAGGTCGGTCCGGTCGACGAAACCACCACCGCCGCGATTATCCAGCGCTTCTATGATCTTGGCGTCTATCCCGACTGGTGGAAGCTCGAACCCTCCGCCAGTGAGGAGGCGTGGAAGGGTATCTGCCAGGCGATTGCGCGCAACGACCCGCATGTGCGCGGCATCGTGGTGCTTGGACTGGATGCGGCGATGGAAGACCTCGAGGCGAGTTTCGCGATTGCCGCCGGCTTCGATCTTGTGAAAGGCTTTGCCGTCGGGCGGACGATCTTTGCCGGTCCGGCGCGCCGGTGGTTTTCAGGCGAAATCGACGACGCGACCGCGGTCGCGGAAATGGCGGATGTTTTCGCCCGCCTGTGCGCGATCTGGGACGCGGCGCGCGCCAGGGGTGGTCAAATCGCGGGAAATCCGGCCGGCAAACAGGGGCTTGCAGTATGAAGACGATCCGCCTGACAGCGGCACAGGCCATGGTGCGCTATCTCGCCGCGCAGAAGAACGGCGATGGCGAACGGTTGATCCCCGGATGCTGGGCGATCTTCGGTCACGGCAATGTCGCCGGACTGGGAGAGGCGCTTCAGCAGGCGGGCGATGCCTTTCCGACCTGGCGCGGACACAACGAGCAGGGCATGGCGCATGCCGCGATTGCCTTCGCCAAGGCAAGGAACCGCCGGCAGGCGATGGCCGTGACCACCTCCATCGGCCCCGGCGCGACCAATATGGTCACGGCGGCGGCGCTTGCGCATGTCAACCGGCTGCCGGTGCTCTTTGTTCCGGGCGACGTCTTCGCCAACCGCGCGCCCGACCCGGTGCTGCAGCAGGTCGAGGATTTTGAGGACGGCACCGTTTCCGCCAACGATTGCTTCCGGCCGGTCAGCCGCTACTTCGACCGTATCCAGCGTCCCGAACAGCTGTTGAGCGCGCTGCCGCGCGCCATGCGCGTCTTTACCGATCCGGCCGATTGCGGCCCGGTGACGCTGGCGTTTTGCCAGGACGTGCAGGCGGAGGCCTTCGACTGGCCGGAAACGTTTTTCGAGGAGCGCGTGTGGCGGCTGCGCCGGCCGCGCGCCGATGTTACGGAACTCCTGGAGGCGGCACAGGCGATCAAGGCGGCGAAGACGCCGCTGATCATTGCCGGCGGCGGGGTACATTATTCCGGTGCCTGCGAGGCGCTGCGAAGCTTCGCCGAACGCCATGGCATCCCGGTTGCCGAAACCCAGGCCGGAAAGTCGGCGCTCGCCGGCGATCATCCGCTCAATTTCGGCGCCATCGGCGTCACGGGAGCGGCGAGCGCGAACGATATCGCGGAACGGGCGGACCTGGTGATTGCCGTCGGCACGCGGCTGCAGGACTTTACCACCGGCTCCTGGGCGCTCTTCAAGAACCCGGCCTGCCGGCTGTTGTGCCTCAACGTCGCCGCCTATGACGCGGCGAAACACGACGCGCTGCCACTGGTCGCCGATGCGCGCAGCGGACTGGAGGATCTGGGCGCGGCGCTTGGCGACTATTCTGCCCCGGCGCCGGATGCCGCGCTCAAGGACAGCTGGATGGCCGCCGTTGCGGCGGTCACCGCCGCACCCCGGGGCAATGACCTGCCAAGCGATGCGCAGGTGATCGGCGCGGTCCAGCGCGGCCTCGACGATACTGCGGTCGTGCTCGGGGCGGCCGGCGGCCTGCCCGGAGAGCTGCACAAACTGTGGAAGGCGGCCCGACCCGGCGGCTATCACATGGAATACGGCTACTCCTGCATGGGCTACGAGATCGCCGGCGGGCTTGGGGCCAAAATGGCGTGTCCCGACCGCGAGGTCGTCGTGATGGTCGGCGACGGCTCCTACATGATGATGAATTCCGAACTCGCCACCTCGGTGATGCTCGGCCTCAAGATCATCGTGGTGCTGCTCGACAACCGCGGCTTCGGCTGCATCAACCGCCTGCAGGTCGCGACCGGCGGCGAGAGCTTCAACAATCTGCTCGATACGGCGCGTCACGTGACCCCGAGCGACATCGACTTCGCCGCCCATGCCGCATCCATGGGTGCGATTGCCGAAAAGGTCGACGGCATTGCGTCGCTGGAAGAGGCGCTGGTACGGGCGCGCGCCTCGATGCGCAGCCATGTCATCGTGATCGACACCGACCCGCTTGCCTCCACCGAGGCCGGCGGACACTGGTGGGATGTCGCGGTGCCGGAGGTCTCCGGGCAGGCAAGGGTGCGCGACGCGCGCGGCCACTATGAAACCATTTTGAAACAGCGCCGGTCCTCGAACTGACGGGCGGCGGAGCAGGGCGATTGTCATGATCCTTTACGGCACAAACCCGATTGCCTGGTCGAACGACGATGACCAGACCCTGGGGGCGCATATCCCGCTTGAGACGTGCCTTTCCGACGCCGCGCGGATCGGTTTCGACGGCATCGAGAACGGGCACAAGTTCCCCTCCGATCCGCAAGAACTTGCCGCCGTACTTGCGCCGCATGGACTGCGCTTCGTCTCCGCCTGGTACTCGCTCAATCTGCTGACGCGCTCTGTCGATGAGGAAATCCGCGCCATCGGCCCGCATCTGGCGCGGCTGAAGGTGATGGGATGCCCGGTGCTGATCGCCTGCGAGACCTCAAACGCGATCCACGGCGACGACGGCGTGCCGGTCAACGACCGCCCGAAGCTGGACCCGGAGCGTTTCGCGGCCTTCTGTGCCGACCTCGAACAGGTGGCGGCCCATTGCGCCGCCGAGGGCGTGCCGCTCGTCTATCATCACCACATGGGAACGGTGGTGGAAAGCGAGGCGGAGATCGACCGGCTGATGGAACTGACCGGGCCGGCGACGCGGCTCCTGCTCGACACCGGCCACGCGTTCTTCGGCGGGGGCGATCCGGAAGCGCTTGCCCGCAAGCATATGGGGCGCGTATCGCATCTCCATGCCAAGAACATCCGGCCCGGGATCATGGCCGAGGTGCGCAACGAGGGCCTGAGTTTTCTGGAAGGCGTGCGCCGCGGCGTCTTCACCGTGCCGGGCGATCCCGACGGGGCGGTGGATTTCGAGCCGGTCCTGAAGATCGCGGCGGAGCATGGCTATTCCGGCTGGCTGGTGATCGAGGCCGAGCAGGACCCTGAGGTGCGCGATCCGGTCACCTACCAGTCGATGGGTCTCAACGCCCTGCGCGAGATGGCCCGCGCCACCGGTTTGGATGCCGGACCATCCACCCACGGCAAGGGAGACTGAAGCGATGTCGAAGCTGCTGGTGAAGCCGATGGGAACCCGAGGCAAGCTGCATGAGATCACCCCGGAAACTGCGGGCTGGGGCTATGTCGGTTTTTCGCTCTACAGGCTTCAGCCCGGGGAAACGGCCGAGGAGGCCACCGGGAGCCGTGAGGCGATCCTGGTGCTTGTGGAGGGCAAGGCGGAGATCGAGGCCGGTGGAACGCCCTTCGGCGAGATGGGCGAGCGGATGAGCGTGTTCGAGAAGACCAAGCCGCATTGTCTCTATGTGCCCAACGACAGCGCCTGGCGGGCGCGTGCCACCACGCCCTGCACGCTTGCGGTCTGCACCGCGCCCGGCCACGGCGGTCACAGGGCGCGACGCATCGAGGACATCGGCTTCGAGGAGCGCGGCATGGGGGCGAACACGCGCTACATCCATCCCATCGCGATGGAGGACAAGGACATTGCCGACAGCCTGCTGGTGACGGAGGTGTTCACGCCGGCCGGCAACTGGTCGTCCTATCCGCCGCACCGGCACGACGAGGATGCCTTTCCGGAGATGACCTATCTGGAGGAGACCTATTATCACCGGCTCAATCCGGCGACGGGCTTCGGCTTCCAGCGCGTGTTCACCGAGGACGGATCGCTCGACGAGACGATGGCGGTTTCCGACGGCGATGTCGTGCTTGTTCCGAAGGGGCACCATCCTTGCGGTGCGCCCCATGGCTACGAGATGTACTATCTGAACGTCATGGCGGGGCCGCTGCGCAAATGGCGGTTCAAGAACCATCCCGATCACGACTGGATCGCGCGGCGCGACGCGCGCGATTGAGCGGCGCTTTGAGGCGTCCTGTCGCGCAATGATTGCCGATTGCGCACCTGACAATTGTCTGGCACTTCCTTGCGCATGACCCGCGCGCGCATCGCCATAGCCCCGAGCATTTTCACGATCACGCTTGTGATTGCCGTCGGTCTTGCGGGCGCGATCATTTCCTATACCCACGGGCAGAATGCGAAAAACGCGGAACTCGCGGCGACCGTCCTGATGGACCGGGCGTTGGAAACCATCGACCTGCGGATTTCCGCCCTGGTCGAACCCATCGACAGCACCGTGCGCCAGTCGCGCTTCTGGCTGTCGCTGAACGAGCCGCCAAGCTACGCCGGACATCCGCTGCGCGCGCATATGGTGTCGCTGCTGCGCGAGATGCCGCAAGCGTCCTCCGTGTTCGTCGGTTTCGAGCAGGGCGATCACTATCAGGTCGCCTCGGCGGCGCACCGGACGGCAGAGGTCATGTCGGACAGGGGCGCCCCGCCCGACACGGCCTATCAGGAAACGGTGATCCTGCGCTCCGGCCGCGCCAAACCGCTCGCGCTCGTGCGGTTCCTGGATGCGCAGGGCGGCATCCTCGCTACGCGCTTCACTCCGGAAAACGACTACGACCCGCGCGGGCGCCCCTGGTACGAACTCGCGCGCGGGAGCGACGAGGTCGTACGCACGGACGTCTATCATTTCGCCATGTCGACGAAGCTCGGGGTCAGCGTCGCGCGGCGCTTCGAGCAGGGCGTCGTCGGGGTGGATGTGACGCTGGACGAACTGACCGCCTTTCTCGATGCGGTGCCGCAGGCGCGCGACGGCGTTGTCGCCCTGTTTCACGATGATGGCCGGATCCTGACCCATTCCAGGCTCGCGCCGCGCGGTGCCGCCGGTGACGCGGACGCTTCCGGCGACAGGCGGGCAAAACTGGAGCATCTTGTCACCCGCCTGGCAGGGGACCCGCTGCTGCGTGCGCTGAAGGTGGATGTGGGCGGTCACGCCTGGCTGGTGCGGCGGGATCCGGTCGACCTGGGTGGCGGAGCGTCCGAGAATGTCGTCGTGGCGATGCCGCGCGCCGCCGTCGTCGGCCCGATCGAGGATGTGTCGCAGCGCACCTTCCTGGTCTCGTTGCTGATCGTGCTTGCGAGCATCCCGTTGATCTGGCTGGTGTCGCGGCGGATTTCCCGGCCGATTCACGCGCTGGGCGAGGCGGCGGAGCGGATCGGCCGGTTCGAGCTCGACCGTGAAATCCCCTCAGGCTCGGTGATCCGCGAGGTCGACCTGCTGCAGCGGGCGATGGAGCGGATGCGCCGCAGTCTCTCGATGTTCTCGCTCTACGCGCCGAAGACGCTGGTGCGCCAGCTGGTTGCCAGCGAACCCCCGCCGGTTCTGGGCGGCGAGCGGCGCGAGGTAACGGTCTGCTTCATGGATCTGGAAAACTTCACGGCGATGTCGTCGCATCTGGAGCCGGAAGAGGTGATGCTGCGCATGTCGCAGTATTTCGAGCGGGCGACACAGATCCTGCAGGCGCATGGCGCCACGATCGACAAATACATCGGCGATTCCGTCATGGCGTTCTGGAACGCGCCGATGGCGACGCGGGATCATCCCGCCAAGGCCTGCGCCGCCGCCCTGGAGATCATCGCGGAAACCTCTGCCCTGACGAGCGGCTGGGTGGACGCGGGTGACAAAAGGGTGCGCACGCGCATCGGCATTCACTGCGGGCAAGCGATCATCGGCAATGTCGGCAGCTCCGATCGGATGAATTACACCGCGCTGGGCAACACGGTGAACCTCGCCTCGCGGCTGGAGGGGCTCAACCGCGACCTGGGGACCTCGATCCTGGTCAGTGCGGACATGAAGGCGCGGCTGGACGGTCGCTTCCGCTTCAGGAGCGCCGGAGCAACGGCGATCAAGGGGTATGAGGAGCCGGTGCCGGTGTTCGAGCTGCTCGGGGCTCTTCCGGACGACAAATGAAAATGCCGCGGGCGACGGCGTGTCGGCCCGCGGCAGGATGTTTTTCGACGATCCCGGCGCCGATCAGGCGGCGGCGAGCGCCACGCCGGCAAGGGCGGTGATGCCGCCAAGCACCCGGCTGACGGTCAGGTTCGAGCCGATTTGCCCGGCGGACCAGCCGATGGCGATGCCGAAGAGATGCAGCGCGGCCGTGGAGAGGGCGAAGCCAAGGCCATAGGCGACCTGGGTCGCGGTGCCGATCTCGCCGCCATGGGCATAGCCATGAAAGAGCGCGAAGACCGCGACGATCGCCGCACCTGCGCCGAGCGGAAGCCGCACGGCGAGCGCAACCAGCAGCCCGAGCGCTACGACGGAGGCGAGGATCGCCGGTTCGACGAAGGGAAGCGACACGCCGGCAAGCGCCAGCGCGAAGCCGGCAACCATCGTCACGACGAAGGCGGCCGGAATGGCAAAGACAGCCTTGCCGCCGATCTGCCAGGCCCAGAGACCGACCGCGACCATGGCAAGGATATGATCGGCGCCGAACAGCGGATGGCTGAGGCCGGCGGCAAACGAGCCGTGTTCGCCCGGGTTCAAATGCGCAAGGGCGGGCGTTGCGCCCGCGACAGTTGCGGCGGAGGCCGCGGCGAGCAGGGGCAGGAGACGTCTGGTCATAAGGTCGATCCTTCTTTCAAGTCGATCTGGGCACCCCGGAATGGGTCGTGCCGCATGGAGGCGGGCCCTCGCGGGACCGTCGGGGAGGCGGTGGCGGAGGTCACCGGGACGAGGTCCCGACGGCGTCCGCCACCCCCGTGGTAAGGTCAGGCGGCCGCGCGGTGCAGCCGCTTGGGGAAAAACGAGCCCTGGCGTGCGCCATGAAAGGTCTTCACGCCGGCGAGGATGGCGAGATCGACCAGCGGTTCGATGGCGATCACGATCAGATAGGCCGCGCCGAAGGTCGAGATCGAGGCGAGCGTCTCCGCGCCGAAACCGCCACCGTAGACGGCCCAGAAGCCGACCCAGGCGACGATGCCGGCCTGGTAGCTGGTGGAAAGCGCCAGCGCCTGGCCGTAGGAAATGTCCTTGTAGGCGGTGCGTGCGGGAATGACCCGCCGGGCGATCAGGCTCATGGCGTAGAGCGGCACGAGCAGCGTCGTCACGTTCATTCCGTATTGCGGCAGGTCGAAGGGCGCGACGAACAGGCCCTGCGCGAGAAGGCCGAGTGCCAGTCCGATGGCGGCCGGGCCGGCGCCCAGCAGCAGGAACAGGGTCGATCCGAGAATCAGATGCACCTCGGATACACCGACCGGATAGTGCGGCAGCACTTCGAAAAAGCCGAAGACGGCAATCGTGGCCGCGACCGAGCGCAGGCCAAGGGCCGCAATGCCGCCGTCCTCGCGAACGGATGTCCAGACCATTTTGGCGCCAAGGCCGATGGCTGCTGCTGCCGTGCCGATGCTGAGAAGGATCTTGGCGCCGTCGACGACGCCAGGTTCGATATGCATGTCATGTCTCCCACGCGCACCCGCCGTGCGCTGGTTCGAGGAAGGCGCGAATTGCGCCGGAGTTGATGGCAGGTCTCCTGGCTCGCGGATCCTTGCTGCGCCCGCCTTCCCAGCCCGAAATGGCCAGTGGCTTCTGGGCGCCGCTCTCCGCTTACAGTTGCGGGGGCAGCCACGGTCTTGGCCCCTGATGGGTACGCCTCACCGTGTTCCCTTTTCATCCGTGCATCGGCTTTGCCGCACGGAACCATCGCGGATGATGCTAGGCTGCCGGCCTTCGCCGTGACAAGTTCAATTTTCGATTGATCCTGATCATTTCCACTCTTGACCTTTTTCGAGAAACTGTTGCGGTGCAGCATGAGGGGATGCGGGGCGGATGCCTGCCTTCGACCGGCCGCCTGTCTTCAATCGGCTGCCGGGGCAAGACCGCGACGGAAAGGAACGCCATGCTGGTGGTTCACACGCGTATCGTCGACATTGTCGGCGACATCATCCGGATCCGGGTGGCTACTTCCGGCAGCGGCCGGGCAGGCGGCCCGTGCCTGGGCGATCTCGCGCGGGTCACTGGCGGCGAGGGCTTCGATTCGCTTGCGCAGGTGATCATGATCGACGGCGAACTGGTCACGCTGCAAGTCAATACCGGGACCAAGGGACTGCCCAACAACGCCGCCGTGCGCTTCATGGGCAGCGCCATGCAGGTCACCTATTCGCCGAGCATCCTGGGCCGCGTCTTCGATGGTGGAGGGCGCCCGGTCGATGCCGGCCCGGATCTGGCCGCCGACCCGACCGTGCCCATCGGCGGGGCGACGGTGAACCCGATGAAGCGTATCCTCGCCTCCAGGATGATCCGCACCGACGTGCCGATGATCGACGTCTTCAACTGTCTGGTGGAAAGCCAGAAGATCCCGATCTTTTCCGTCTCCGGCGAGCCCTACAACGCGTTTCTCGCGCGCATCGGCATCCAGGCGGACGCGGATGTCGTGGTCTTCGGCGGTCTGGGGCTGATTTTCGACGACTACGCCTTCTTCCGTCAGCAGTTCGAGGATGCGGGCGTCTTTCCCCGTACGGTGATGTTCGTCAACCAGGCCTCCGACCCGGTGGTGGAACGGCTGCTGGTGCCGGACATGGCGCTCGCGGTCGCTGAGAAATTCGCCGTGGAGGAGGGCAAGCGCGTGCTCGTCCTGCTCACCGACATGACCGCCTTCGCCGATGCCTTGAAGGAGGTTTCCATCGCCATGGAGCGGGTGCCGGCCAACCGCGGCTATCCGGGCGACCTCTATTCGCAACTCGCGCGCCGCTACGAGAAGGCCTGCGACTTTCGCGGGTCGGGATCGGTGACGATCCTGTCCGTGACCACCATGCCGGGCAACGATCTGACCCATCCGGTGCCGGACAACACCGGCTACATCACCGAGGGGCAGTTCTATCTCCACGGCGGCGCCATCGATCCCTTCGGGTCGCTGTCGCGCCTCAAGCAGCATGTCATCGGCAAGGAGACCCGCGAGGACCACGGCCAGGTGATGAACACCATGATCCGCTTCTATTCCGAGGCGCGCGACGCGGAGCAGAAGCAGTCGATGGCCTTCGACCTGTCGGACTACGACCGGCAGCTCCTGCGTTTCGGGGCGTTGTTCCGTGACCGGTTCATGGACATTCGCATTGCCATGCCGCTGGAGGAGGCGCTGGATCTGTGCTGGACGACGCTGGCGGAATGTTTCCGTGCCGAGCAACTGCTGATGAAGCAGGATCTGGTCGAGCGCTACTTCCCCGGGAGCGAGGGCGACCGCGCCGCGCCGTCTCGCGCAGGCGAAGAGGCGATGACGTGACCCGCGCCTCGCTCAACAAGTCGGTGCTGTCGCATGAGAGCGTCAAGCTCGCGGAGTACCAGCGGTTCCTGCCCTCGCTGGAGCTGAAACGCAGGCAGATCGTTGCCGAGCGCCTCAAGGCGCGCGCGGATTTGGCCGAGTGCAGGGCGCAGCTGGAGGCGCGGCTGGCGGAGAGCGCCCGCGAACTGCCGATGCTCGCGAACGAGGAAGTGCGGCTCGACGCGCTGGTGGTGGTGGAAGCGGTCGACATCACCGTGCAGAATCTTTCCGGAACGCGCCTTCCCGTGTTGCAGAAGGTACGTTTCGCCGAGGTTGCCTATGCGCGGCTGACGCGCCCGCATTGGGTCGATGCCGCGGTGACTGCCCTTCGGGACGTTGTCCGGCTGCGCGTCGCCCATGACGTGGCGGAGCGCAGGTTGCGCGAGCTGGAAGAGGCCGAGGCGGTGATTGCCCGCCGGGTCAATCTGTTCGAGAAGGTTCTCATTCCGCGCTCGAAGGAGACGATCCGGCGGATCCGGATGGCGCTGGCCGACGCCGAACGCGAAGCGGTGGTGCGTGCCAAGCTCTCCAAGCGCAAGACCGCGGCGCGTGCGGCCGAAGCAAGGCTTGCCGCGATATGACCATCGTTGCACTCAGGAAGATCAGCCTCATTGGCGTCATGGAGGACAAGGCGGCTGTGCTCGAGGCGGTGCAGACCTTCGGCGGCTGCCATCTCGTGCCCCTGCGCGCCGCGCAAAAGGACCTGGAGGCGGTGCCGAGCGGCACCGGTCGGGAGGCGACCGAGGCCTTGCGCTGGCTGGTCGACTGTCCGGCGCCGCGACGGGTGGTGTCCAGGGATCCGCTGTTTGATCTTGCCGGTGTCGTCGAGGCGGCCAATCGCAACCGGCGGGCCTTGCTGGAGACCGAGGACCGCAAGGCCGCGCTGGAAAAGCGCATCCGCGACGTGGCGCGCTGGGGCGAATTCACCTTTCCCGACATGTCCGAGATCGGCGGCTATCGTTTCTGGTTCTACGAAGTGCCGGCCGGACGCGAGAAGGCGGTCAAGGCATCCGGTGCCATCGTGGAGACCGTGCACCGCGAGGGCGGCATCGCCTATATGGTGGTGCTGGCGCCGGAGGAGCCTCCGGTCGACAGCATGCCGGTTCCGCGCGTTCACATCGGCTCGCATGCTTTGTCGAGCCTTCTGGCGCAGCTGGAGGCCGTGGAGATCCGTCTCGACGACCTTTGGCTGGAACGGCGGGATCTCACCAAATGGCGGCTGCTGCTGGCCGAAAATCTGGCGCGCGCCCGCGACCAGGCCGCCCGCAATCGCGCGGCGCTGGAAACAATCGACGCCGACCGCGTCTTCGTGATGCGCGGATGGGCGCGGGCCGACCGGGTCGCCGAGATCGCGCAACTCGCCGAACGGCTTGGCATCGCGGCGCTGGTCGAGGAGCCGGCCCCGGAGGACGATCCGCCGACGCTTCTGGAAAACGCGCCGGCGATGGCGGCGGGCGAGGATCTCGTTCAGTTCTACCAGACCCCCGGCTATCGCAGCTGGGACCCGTCTCCGGTAGTCTATGTGTCCTTCATCGTCTTCTTCGGCATGATCATGACCGACGCCGGCTATGGCCTCTTCTTGCTGGTGTGTCTCTTCCTGCTGCGCCGCCGGTTCCAGGCGACCGCGCTTGGCCGGCGCATGGTGCGGCTCGGCTACTGGCTCGCGGTCTCGACCATGGCGTTCGGCGTCGCCACCGGAAGCTATTTCGGCTGGCAGCCGCACGGCGGCGGCCTCGTTGCCCGTGCCGCTTTCATCGACCTCACGGACATCGACGCGATGATGCGCCTCACGGTCACCATCGGTGTCGCTCATGTCGTCGCCGCCAATCTGCTGAACGCCTGGAACGCGGAAAACCTCGCCGGACGGCTCGTTTCCGCCGGCTGGTGTTGCGCGGCTCTTGGCGGGCTTCTCGTCTATCTGACCGGCGGCACGCAGTCGACGGCGGGGATCGCGCTGGCGGGTGTTGGCGTGGCGCTGGTCGTTGCCTTCGGTGGCGAGGTACGTGTCACGTCGCTGTCGACATTCGCCAAGCGCCTCGGTGGCGGGCTGCTCAGCGGCGCCCGGGTGGTGAACCTCTTCTCCGACGTTCTCAGCTACATGCGGCTCTTTGCGCTCGGGCTGGCGGCGGCCTCGCTCGCCGGAACGATCAACATGCTGGCGGAGCAGGTGCGCCATGCCGTGCCGGGTGTCGGGGTTCTGGTTGCGATCGCGGTCCTGCTGATCGGCCATGCCGTCAATATGGGCCTCGGGATCGTCGCGGGAACCGTACATGGCCTGCGGCTCAACGTCATCGAATTCTTCAACTGGGGCCTCAAGGGCGAGGGGCGCCCCTTCAGACCGTTCCGCAAGGAGGAGACACGCTTGTGACTGACCTGGTTCTGGTACTTGGCTGGTTCGGCCTGTTCGCACCGGTGGCCCTCGGCGCCATCGGCAGCAGCATCGGCTGCGCGCGCGCCGGCTCCGCCGCCATTGGCGCGATGCTCGACACGGAAACCGGCTACGGCCGTTTCATCGGCGCGTCGCTGATGCCGTCGTCGCAGGTGATCTACGGCATCGTCATCATGTTCTCGCTGCAACGCGACCCGATGACGGCCGAGGCCGCGGCCGGTGTCTTCGGCGTCGGCGTGCTTGCGGGCGTCGCACTGCTCTATGTCGGCATTCGCCAGGGCGAGGTCCTCGCCTCCGCCATCGTCGCCGCCAAGGCCAAGCCGGAAATCTTCGGGATCTCGCTGGCGCCGGCGGCGGTTCTGGAGGGCTTTGCCGTCTTCGCACTGGTGTTCGCCCTCGTCCTGAGCGGCACCATTCCGGGCTAAGGCCTTCAAGCGGGAGATCCGACATGAGCTCGACAACCGAAACCGGCGCCGATCCGGCGCGCCAGGACCCCGCCGACGTCCATTCCGCCGGTGCGGGCGTGCAGGCCCTGATCGATCGGCTGAGGCAGGAAGGCGTCGAGGCCGGACGGCGCGAGGCGGAGGCGCTGCTCGCCGACGCACGGCTGAAGGCGGACCGGCTCGTGGAGGATGCGGAGAAAAAAGCCTCCGAGATCCGCGAGGCCGCCCGCCAGGATGCACGCGCCGAACGCGCGGCGACCCAGGATGCGCTGAAGATCGCGGCGCGCGACGTCGTCCTGTCGCTGCGAAACGAAATCGCCGCGCGCATCGACAAGGAGACGTCCCGCCTGCTGCGGGAGGCCTTCGCCGACGAGACGTTCCTCAAGCGTCTGGTGCTGGCGCTTGCCGGCAAGGTGCGCGGCGACGCCGGTCTCGACGACGCCGGGGAGCTGGAAATCATCCTGCCGGAGCAGGTGATCACCTTCGAGGAACTGAAGGCTGCGCCCGAAACGGCCAAGGAAGGCACCTTGACCCATCTGGTGGTGTCGCTCGCCGCCAATGTGCTGCGGGAGGGCGTGACATTTTCGGCCGGCGAGGGGTTCGACGGCATTCGCATCAAGCTGCGCGACAGGGACCTGGAGGTGGACGTGACCGAGGCGGCGATCGCACCGCTGCTGGTGAAGCACCTGCAGCCGCGGTTTCGGGCCGTCATGGAAGGCGTGGTGCGCTAGAAGATGGCCGAAGGTTCGTTCCAATATATTACGCTCTCGGCAAGCCTGCCGCATCTTGGCGCGCTGTTCAGCAACGCGGACCTGCCGATGTCGCGCTTCCGGCTGGAAGAGCGGCTGTCGATGCTGGAGGACGAGGATCGGCGGCTGCTCGACCGGGTCACCCATGTGACCTCCTGGCCAGGCGTCGACGGTTGCGACACCGACGCGGAGGTCGTCGCTCGTTTCGACGCCGCATGCCGGTCCCTCGAGGCCCATCCGGATCTTGCCGCGGTCGTGCGCGAACGGCTCGAAACGCGGATGCTGGTCGCCGCCCTTCGCCTGCGCCGGGACGGCGCGGCGGACCCCGCTCCGGTCGCCGCATGGGGGCGCATGGCAATCGCGCGCGCGATCCGCACAAATTGGAGCGAGCCGACCTTCGGTCTCGGCCGGGCCCGTCCCTGGCTGCGCGCGGCGCAGGCACTGTGTGCCGCCGGGGACCACATCGGCCTGGAGCGCGCGGTGCTGACGGAAGTCTATCGGCAGATCGACCGGGCGGCGGACGATCACCAGTTCGATTTCGAGGCGGTGGCGCTCTTCGTGATGCGGTTTCAGCTGATCGAGCGCTGGCAGCGCTACGATGCAACGCGGGCGCGCGACCGGCTGGAGGCGCTGCTTCAGTCGACGCTGGCCGGCGCATGGACCGCCGGCAATGCCACACCAACGGGCGCGGGGAAGGCGGGGAGCTTGTCGCAATGACGGAGATTTCGGAACTGCCGGCGCCGAGCGCGGAGATCATCGCGGTCCAGGACGATCTTGTGACCATCGCCCCGACCGGCGAGCGGCCGTTGATGAAGAACGAGGTCGTCTACATCATTCCCCATGGACCCGAACGCGCCGGCCAGCGCAGGGAATATCTGCGTGCGGAGGTTCTGCGCGTGCGCGGGGCCACCGCCGACGCGCAGGTGTTTGAAAGCACGCAAGGGGTGCGGATCGGCGATCCGGTGATCCAGACCGGCGAAATGCTCTCCGTCACGCTGGCACCGGGACTGCTTGGCGGTGTCTTCGACGGCTTGCAGACGCCGCTTGCCGATGTCGCGTCAGATTACAGGTTTTTCCTGCCGCGCGGCATCGTTATCCCCGCCCTCGACACCCGCCGCAAATGGGCGTTCTCGCCGACCGTGCGCTCGGGAGATACGGTGCGCGGCGGCGATGTGCTTGGGACGGTTCCGGAGGGACGGTTCACCCACAAGATCATGGTGCCCTTCGCCACGCGCGGCGCGCTCACCGTCGAACGCATCCGCGAGGGCGCGCATACGATCGACGAGGTGATCGCCACCCTGCGCGACGACCAGGGCCGCTTGCAGGAACTCACCATGGCGCAACGCTGGCCGGTGCGCCGCCCGATCCCGGAGACGCTGAACCGCAGCGGGCGCGGCGAACGGCTCTATCCGGGCGATCCGCTGGTCACGACCATCCGCCTGATCGACACCTTCTTTCCGATCGCCCGCGGGGGAACCGGTTGCATTCCGGGTCCCTTCGGCGCCGGCAAGACCGTGCTTCAGTCGCTGATCTCCCGGTTTTCGGATGTCGATGTGGTGGTCGTCGTGGCTTGCGGCGAACGGGCGGGCGAGGTGGTGGAAACCATCACCGAGTTTCCCAATCAGCCGGACCCCTCCGGCGACGGGACGCTGATGGAACGCACGGTGCTGGTGTGCAACACCTCCTCCATGCCGGTGGCGGCGCGCGAGGCCTCGATCTACACCGGCATCACGCTCGGCGAATATTACCGGCAGATGGGGCTGGACGTCCTGCTGATCGCGGATTCCACCTCGCGCTGGGCGCAGGCGATGCGCGAGACCTCCGGCCGGCTGGAGGAAATTCCGGGCGAGGAGGCCTTTCCCGCCTATCTCGATTCCGCGATCCGCGGCGTCTATGAACGCGCCGGTGTGGTGCGTGCGCCCGACGGGTCGACCGGCAGCCTGACGGTGATCGGCACGGTGTCGCCGGCCGGCGGAAATTTCGAGGAGCCGGTCACCCAGTCGACGCTCGGCACCGTGAAGGCCTTTCTCGGCCTGTCCTATGACCGCGCCTACAAACGGTTCTACCCGGCTGTCGATCCGCTGATCTCCTGGTCGCGCTACCGCGCCCAGCTGGCCGGCTGGTTCGCCCGCGAACTCGGCCCCGACTGGGCCGGCCAGGTGGAGACGGTGACCGCACTGCTGCACAAGGGCGACGAGATTTCGCGGATGATGCAGGTGACCGGCGAGGACGGCGTGACGCTCGAGGACTTCGTCACCCAGCAAAAGGCGCTCTTCGTCGACATGGTCTACCTGCAGCAGGATGCCTTCGACGATGTCGATGTGTCGGTGCCACTGGCGCGCCAGCGCGAGACGTTCGATCTGGTCTGCCGTGCGGTCGGCCACACGTATGCCTTCGACGACAAGGAAGCCGCGCGCGCATTCTTCATCCGGCTGACCGGGTTGTTCCGCAACCTGAACTATGCGGCCGACAAGAGCCCGAGGCGCGGCGAGTTGCTGGCGGAGATTGCATCCCTGCTCGCGACGTCTCACGTCCATTACGTCGGCAGCTAGAGCCAGCGGCGCACCCGGGCCCGATAGGCGCGATAGGGCTCGCCGAACAGCTTGTCCGCGATGCGTTCCTCCCGCGGGATGTACCAGAGATTGGCCACCGCGAAGAACACCAACGGCCCGATCAGCGCGGAGACCGTGTTGAGCAGCAAGGCCGCGCCGACGAGGGTCAGGGTGAACCCGAGATACATCGGGTTGCGGCTGAAGGAGAAAACACCGTCGGTGATCAGTTTGTCGGGATCGCGGAACGCATGCAGGTTTGTCCGGGCCTTGACGAACTGACCGGCGGCGATGCCCTGAAGCGCGAGCCCGGCAGCGATCGCGATCCATCCGGGGATCTCGGCCGGCGCCTCGAACAGCGTGGCGACCGGTGCAACCGCGCTCAGTCCCACCATGGCCAGAAGCAGGATGAGCCAGAGGACGGGCGGGATCAGCAAGCGATGCATCGGACGGTTTCCTGAGGGTGGTCTGCTTCAGGATAGGCCTGTGCGGTGTGCTTGGCCAGCCTCGGCCGGATGCGCAAGAAAACGGGCGCGGAACCGTGTCCCGCGCCCGTGGGGTCATTTGGCGTTCGGGGCGTGGATCAGGTCCCGTTGCGTTCCGCCTGCAGGCCGCGGAAGATCGCCCAGCACATCACCAGCAGCACCAGCGTGAACGGCAGGCCGGTGGAGATCACCATCGCCTGCAGCGAACTGAGGCCGCCGCCGATCAGCAGAACGATCGCGACCAGTCCCTCGAAGGTGCACCAGAACACGCGCTGGGGAACCGGTGCGTCCACCTTGCCGCCGGCCGTGATCGTGTCGATCACCAGCGAGCCGGAGTCGGAGGAGGTGACGAAGAACACGATGACGAGCACGATGCCGATCGTGGAGGTGATCGAAGCAAGCGGCAGGCTCTCCAGCATGGCGAAGAGAGACAGTTCCGGGCTGTAGCTGTCGATCACATTCGCCTTGACCAGGCTGGTCACGGGATCCGCGATCATGTCGTTGATCGCGGCACCGCCGAAGACGGCCATCCACAAGATGCAGACGAGCGAGGGAATGATCAGCACGCAGGTCAGGAACTCGCGCACCGTGCGACCGCGGCTGACGCGGGCGATGAACATGCCGACGAACGGCGACCAGCTGATCCACCAGGCCCAGTAGAAGGCCGTCCAGCCCTGCATGTAGCCGGTGTCCTCGCGTCCGAACGGATTCGACAGCGGAATGACCTCCTGCGTGTAGGCGACGAGGCCCTGGGCGAATTCCGTGAGAATGCCCACGGCCCCGGCCGTGAACAGCACGAACAGCAGGAGCAGGATGGCGATCACCATGTTGATCTCCGACAGCACCTTCACGCCGCCGTCGAGACCGCGCAGCACCGAGATCAGCGCGATTGCCGTGATGCCGACGATCAGGACCACCTGGACGGTCACGGTGTTGGGCACGCCGTAGACGAACTCGAGGCCGGCGTTGGCCTGCTGCGCGCCGAGACCGAGCGAGGTGGCGAGGCCGAAGAGCGTCGCGAACACGGCGACGATATCGATGACATGGCCGGGCCAGCCCCAGACGCGCTCGCCAAGCAGCGGATAGAAGGCGGAGCGGATCGACAGCGGCAGGCCCTTGTTGAAGCTGAAGAGCGCCAGCGCGAGCGCGACGACGGCATAGATCGCCCAGGGGTGGAGCGCCCAGTGATAGGACGTCGCGGCCAGCGCCATGCGTCGGGCTTCCTCGACGTTGGCCGCAATCAGCGCGCCGTTTTCATCGAAGGGGCGGACGGTGCCGAGCGGGGCATCGCCCCAGGGCGTGCCGAAGTAATAGGCCGGCTCCAGAACGCCGAAGAACATCAGGCCGATGCCCATGCCGGCGGCGAAGAGCATCGCGAACCATCCGACATAGCTGTAGTCGGGCGTCGCGTCCTTGCCGCCGAGCCGCACGCTGCCCCAGGGGCTGACGATCAGAAACAGGCAGAAAATCACGAAGATGTTGGCCGCGCTCAGGAAGAACCAGTCAAAGGTGCTGGTGAGGGCAGGGCGCAGCCATCCGAAGAAGGTGGCGGCCTGTTCGGGAGCGATGAGCGCATAGAGGACGAAGGCGACCACCGACAGTCCGGAGATCAGGAAGACCGGATTGTGGATGTCGAAGCCGAAAGGGCCGACGTTGCCCTCGATGTTGTCCTGGCCGATCTCGAAATCGGTATCGATGATGTCGGCCGCGCCTTCGGGATCGGGGATCCCTGTGCTGGCTTGATCTGTCATTGCGTGTCCCTGTCTTTGTTGTTCGTGTGCCTTTGCGGCAGGTTTCGGTGGCGGTCAGCTCTCGCGGACGACGAAGACGGAGGCCTTGGAGCGTCCGGCGACGGTGCCGCCGTTCGATGGCCAGAGGTAGTCCGCGACATTCGGCACATGCGAGGCCATCACCACGAGGTCCGATCCGGTGTCGTCGATCGCCTTGATCAGCGCCGGATCGAGATCGATCGTCGGATCATGGGCGACGACCGTGTGACTGGAGGTCTCGATGCCGTTTTCCTCGCCCTGCGTTCTGGCGAAGGCTTCGAGTTTTGTGGTGTATTCGGCCGGGTTGTGGCCGAGCGGACCCGGGGTTGCCGTCGTGACGCCCACATAGCAGACCGGGACCTGATAATGGCGCGCGAGATCTGCTGCCGTCTTCAGGGCCTTCGTCAGCTTTCCCGCATGGGCCAGATCGACCGGAACAATGATCTTCTTGTACATTCTGGTGTCTCGCACCTCCGTGTTTTGGATTTTATTCTGAATTAAACGCCGGATTTTCGTCTTGCGACTTCCCGTGGGCGCCGTTGTGTTGCTGAAAACCGACCTCAGCCGTGACAAGACGCAAGGCGGACGTGTCGCTCGTCAGTGAAGGACGTTTGGGGCCGTCGGTGCGTCGATGCGACGTCACATGCCAGACCGGCAGGGGAGCCGGTGGCAAACGCGCCCTGACGGCGCGTTCCCGACATGGATACGCTGTCCGTTTGCCCGCAAGACACGGGACGCCAGCGCATTTCGCAAGACGATCGGCCCCAGCCCCTCGCTGCGCGAAACCGCCGTGAAACTTGCATATTCATGGCATGAGCGCAAACCGCCGCGCTGACCTTGTGCATATCGTCGAGCCGACGACGGTGCCGAGGAGCACTATCGCCCCCTGCGGACGCCCGCGCTTCAGGGGCTGCATCCTGCGCCCGCGGCCCCGGCTCGCCTTGCGTCAATTGCACCCCGCAAGCCTCTGCTATAAAAGCGGAATGCTTGGACGCCGCGTCGACCGGACACCGGTTTTCGGACCCGTTGCCGCAGCGTGTTCATCTCGTATCGCCTTGCACCATGGAAGGATGCAGCTTGTCCAACGACGCACCGATCCCAGTCACGCCCTGGCCGCGCGCCCTGCTCTTCGATCTCGACGGCACTCTCGTCGACAGCGTTCCCGATATCGCCGATGCAATCAACACGGTGCTCGTCGCGGAGGGATTTGCCGCGCTGAAGGTCGACGACGTGCGCAAGATGATCGGCAATGGCATCCAGAAGCTGGTGGAACGCGCGTTCGACGCATCGGGCAAGCCGCTGGCCAGCGACGAACTGACCGCGATGACTGCGCGCATGATGGAGGTCTACGGCAAGGGGCTCACCGTTGCCACGACCCCGATGCCGGGTGCCCTGAGTGCCGCCGCGTGGCTTCATCGGCGCGGGCATCGCCTTGCCGTCGTCACCAACAAGCCGGAAGCCTTTTCGCGCGAGATCGTGGAGCATTTCGGCCTGGACGAGATGTTCACGGTGGTGGTCGGGGGCGACACTTGCGCGACCCGCAAGCCCGATCCCGAAATGCTGTTTCACGCCTGTCGTGAACTTGGTGTGGCGCCGGAAGACGCGATTCTGGTCGGCGATAGCCCGGCGGACGTGAATGCCGCCCTGGCGGGCGGATTTCCCAGCATCGCGGTCCGGGGTGGATACACCAATATCGCCGTGGAGAAGCTCGGTGCGGATTGCGTGATCGACAGCCTCGACGACCTTGCCGAGGCTCTCGCGCGCCTTCCCGCGCCGGCGCCGTCTGCCTGACAACCGCCGGTCCGTACGCCTGCCTTAGGTTGCATGATGCGAGACTGTGTGGCTCTATCGCTGCCATGCGCCGCAGTCCTTGACGGGCGCGGGCAGCGACTTTCACGGAGCCGGAATGCCTGCAATTGCCCTGATCGGTCTTTATCTTGCGGTCGTTTTTGCACCGCTCGGGCTTGCCGTCGCCAGTGGCCGGCCGCCGCGCCCGATGATGGACGAACTTGCCGCCGGCGCCGGCCTCGTCGCCTTTGCCATCCTGCTTGCCGAGTTTCTTCTCTCGGGACGATTCCGCGCGATTTCCGGACGGGTCGGCATGGATGTCACCATGCGATTTCATCAGCTGCTGGCGCGCACGGCGCTGGCGCTCGCGGTGGTCCATCCGTTTCTCTACACGCTGCCCTTCAACCGTCCTTTGCCCTATGACCCGACGCGGCAACTGACCCTCACCTTCGAAGGCGAGGGTCTGGTCACCGGCGTCCTGGCCTTTCTCCTGCTGCCGTCGCTGGTGATCCTGTCCATCGGTCGGGACAAGCTGTCCTTGCGCTACGAGACATGGCGGCTCCTGCACGGGATCGGCGCGCTCGCCGTCGCGGGCCTTGTCTATCTGCATGCGGTGGAGGCCGGGCGCTACAGCCAGGACGCAATGCTGCGCTGGTTCTGGAGCGGATTGCTCGGCCTTGCCGTGCTGTCGTTGCTGGTCGTCTATGTCGTCAAGCCGCTCCTGCAATTGCGGCGCGGCTGGCAGGTGAGCGCCGTGCGGCAGGTGGCGGAGCGCACCTGGGAGCTGACGATCGCGCCCGATGGCCATGATGGCCTGACCTATCGTGCGGGCCAGTTTGCCTGGATCAATGTCGGCCACAGCCCGTTTTCGCTCGATGAAAACCCGTTCTCGATCTGCTCGTCGCCCGCCGAGGGCCGCGAGGTCCGGTTTCTGATCAAGGAACTGGGGGACTTCACCCGCAGCCTGTCTCGGGTTCGGCCCGGAACGCGGGTCCATCTCGATGGTCCTCACGGGCATTTGACGCTGGAGGGCCGCGCCGCGCCGGGCATTGCCTTTATCGCGGGCGGTGTCGGGATCGCGCCGATGTTCTCCCTGCTGGGACAATTGGCCCACGACGAAGATCCTCGCCCGACGGTGCTCGTCTACGGCAACCGCGCCGCCGACCAGATTGCCCTTGGCGATGAACTGGCCAGATTGCGGCGGGTGCACAAGACGAAGGTCGTCCAGGTCCTGAGCGACCCGCCGCCGGACTGGAGCGGCGAGACCGGGATCATCGATGCGCCGCGCATCCGGGCCCTCTTCGGCGAGGAGAAATACCGCGACTGGCTGTTCGTGCTTTGCGGCCCGCCGGCGATGATGGAGACGGTCGAGGCGACGCTGCTCGACATCGGGGTCGCACCGGGACAGGTGCTGGCGGAAAGGTTTCACTATGACTGAGGGCCACCGCAAATACGGATCCAAGACACGCGGTCTGATCGTGTTCTGGGCGCTGAACGGGCTTGTGCTGCTCGCGCTTATGGTCTTTGCGGCGCGCTAGCGACCGCCTTCCGTAAAGCCGACGGCGGGAGATCGCACTCCCGCCGCAAGGCTTGTTACGGCCGGCGCGTTTCCGCCGCGCCGGCGTCGGATGCGGTTTCAAATCCGGCGATCACGATCTTGCCGCGCGCCGCGCCCGTCTCCACGAGACGGTGGGCCTCGCGGATCGTCTGCGCGTTGATCGGGCTCAGCACCGTGTCGAGGGTGGTGCGCAACCGCCCGGCGTCGATCTCTCCGGCGACGAAGGTCAGAAGCTTGTGCTGCTCGATCATGTCCGGCGTCTGGAACATTGCGCGTGTGAACATCAACTCCCAGTGCAGGCTTGCCGCCTTGGTCTTCATCAGGTCCATCGGCATAGGATGGTGTGTGTCGTCGATGGTCACGATGCCGCCTTGCGGACGGATCAGCTCGACCGCCTCCGCCCAGTGGCGCATGTCGTTGAAGATCGCGATATGGTCGACATGCTCGAACCCCAGGGCCCGGACCTGCGGCACCATGGGCTCGCGGTGGGTGACCACGTGGTCGGCGCCGAGGTCCTTGACCCACGCGCCGGTCTCGGGCCGCGAGGCGGTTGCGATCACCGTCAGGCCGGCGCGTTTCGCCAGCTGGATGGCGATGGAGCCGACGCCGCCGGCACCGCCGATGATCAGGACGCTTTGCCCCGCATCGCCGCCATCCCGGTCGATCCCGAGCCGCTTGAAGAAGGATTCATAGGCGGTGATCGTCGTCAGGGGCAGGGCGGCCGCCTGGGCATGGGAGAGGCTCTTCGGCTTGTGCCCGACGATGCGCTCGTCGACCAGCTGGTACTCCTGGTTGGAGCCCTGACGGGTGATGTCGCCCGCATAGTAGACGGCGTCCCCCGGCTTGAAGAGGGTTGCGTCGGGCCCCATCGCCACGACCGTGCCGCTGGCATCCCAGCCAAGCACCCTCGGGGTCTCCTCGACCTTGTCCTTGGGCGCGCGCACCTTGGTGTCCACGGGGTTGACCGCGACCGCAGCGACCTGGACAAGAATGTCCCGGCCTTGCGGAACGGGCATTTCGAGCGTGACGTCGATGAAGGCATCCGGGTCGCTGACCGGAAGATATCGGGTGAGGGCGACGGCTTTCATGAGGGGGATCCTTCCCGGTTGAATTCGATTGTGACGAAGACGAGCTCCGCCAGGCCGATGTTTGTCAGGTCGTGGACGAAGGCGGTCTCCGGGGAGAGGGGCGCATGGTGGCAAGTGTCGCCGGCGCGATAGCTCACTTCCGCGACCGTTCCGTCATCGCGGCGCGTGCGCGCCTTGCCATCGCTCAACACCGTCCAGAGGTACGGGCGGTCGTGGCGGTGCGCCGGGAGCGTTTCCCCCGGCTGCAGGCGGATATGCCAGACGGAGAATCCCGGCGCGGATTGCACGAGCTGCGTGCCGATCCGGTCGTTTGTCCGGCCCCGTTCAACCTCGGTCGGGGTCAGCCTGTCCTGCGCGCTCATGCCGGGGACACCGCCGGATAGTCGGAATAGCCCCGCGCCCCGCCACCGAAAAGCGTCGCCGGGTCGAAGGCGGCAAGCGGGCTGTCCGTGCGCAGTCTTTCGGGCAGGTCGGGATTGGCAATGAAGGGACGCCCGAAGGCGACGAGGTCGGCAAGTCCCTCCGCCAGGATCCTCTCCGCCCGGCCCTTGTCGTATTTCCCGGCGACGATCAGTGTGCCCGAGTAGGCCGCGCGCAGGTCGTTGCGAAACCTTTCGGGAATGACCGGCGCATCCTCCCAGTCGGCTTCCGACAGGTGGATATAGGCCAGGCCGATCCGCTCGATTTCACGCGCGGCCCGCAAGATGGTCGGGATGATCTCCGCGTCCTCCATGTTGCGCTGGGTGATGTAGGGCGACAGCCGAATGCCGGTTCGTCCCGCGCCGATTTCACCGGCAACCGCCTCCGCGACCTCGACCAGAAACCGGATCCTGTTTTCCTGGGGGCCGCCGTAACGGTCCGTGCGGATGTTGGAGGAGCGGCGCAGGAACTGGTCGATCAGATAGCCGTTCGCCCCGTGGATCTCGACGCCGTCGAAGCCGGCGTCCGCCGCATTGGCGGCCGCTTGCCGGAACTGGTCGACGATTGCGGGGATCTCGTCGGTCTCAAGCGCCCGGGGCAGAGGCGAGGGCACCATCCTGCCGTCGCCGGTTTCGGGATCGGCGACCCAGACCGACGCATCCGGCGAGAGCGCCGACGGCGCCACCGGACGGCCGTCCGGGTGAAAGCTCTCGTGGCTCATCCGGCCGACATGCCAGAGCTGCAGGAACATGCGTCCACCGGCGGCGTGCACCGCATCGGTGACCCCGCGCCAGCCGGCGATCTGCGCGCGCGAGTGAATGCCGGGGGTAAACGAGTAGCCCTGTCCCTGTGGGCTGATCTGCGTCGCCTCGGAGACGATCAGCCCCGCGCTGGCGCGTTGGGCATAATAGTCGGCCATCATCGCATTCGGCACATTGCCCGGCTGGTCCGTCCGCGCGCGGGTCATCGGAGCCATCACGATGCGGTTCGGAAGGGCGAGCCCTTGCATGTCGAGGGCACTGAAAAGCGTAGTCATCAAAGGCAATCCCTGTGTTGGGCGATCCGGGCCGTCGAAGCGGGCAGCGCCCGAAACGATCAGGAGGCGCTCACTCACGGCAACCGGTGCATCGGGGTGTTGTCGCGCAGCATGCCTCGTTTGCAAAAAGTCGATAATCCGTTCAAAATCAAAATGACAATTTGGAAATAGCGGATAATGACCCTCGACAACCTCGCCCTGTTTCTCAAGATCGTGGAAAAGGGCGGTCTTGCCGCCGCGGGGCGCGAGTTCGGCCTGTCGCCGACAAGCGTTTCGCAACGGCTGGCCGCGCTGGAGACCCATTTCGGCGCCACCCTGCTCAACCGGACAACGCGTGCGGTGAGCCTGACCGAGGAGGGGCGTGTGCTCGCGGAAGGTGCCGGGCGGCTTCTTGCCGAGGCGAGTGATCTCGACGCGCGGGTTCGCCTCGGCGTGGAGCAGGTCAGCGGACCGGTTCGGCTGAGCGTTCCGGTCGACCTCGGCCGGGCCCGGATCGCGCCGCTGATCGACACGTTCCTGGAAGAGCACCCGCATGTGAGCGTCGAGATGCACCTGTCGGACGGCTACAGCGATCTGCCCCGGCAGGGCCTTGATCTGGCGATCCGCTATGGCGCGCTGGCCGACAGCGGACTTCGGGTCCGCAAGCTTGCGGACAACAGGCGGCTGGTCTGCGCCGCTCCGGCCTATCTGGCACGCCATGGCACGCCGGGCGCGCCCGGCGAGCTGGTTGATCACAACTGCATCCTGATGCGCTTCGGGCAGACGCTGGACAACCACTGGCGCTTCCGTGTCAACGGCCGACCATTGTCCGTCGTCGTGTCGGGAAACCGGATCGCAAATGACGGCGGATTGGTGCGCGCGTGGTGTCTGGCCGGCCACGGCCTCGCCCTGAAAGCCCATTGCGACGTGCGGGATGACCTGCGCTCAGGTGCGCTTGTGGCGGTTTTCGAAGCGTATCTTGGCGAGGAGTCGCGGCTGCAGATCGTCTACCCGGGAGGAAAGGCCCTGCCGCGCCGGGTCCGCCTTCTGATCGACCATCTGGTCGCCGGGTTTGCGTCGTGATCCCGGGGCCGTCTCGCGTCGCGTCGTGCCCGTGGCCGCCCGCCGGTCTCCCCGGGGCCGGCGATCAGTCCCCTTGCGGCTCGATTCCGGCCGCGGAGATGTCGTAGCCGGCGCAGGCGGCGGTGTTGGCCACATGCTCGCTCATGGCGCGGCGTGCGCCCCGGGCGTCGCCCTTGGCTAGGGCTGCGATCAGGCGCCGGTGTTCGCTCACGGAAGCTTCCATGCGCTTGGGGTCGGTGATCGGGATCGGCTGGCGCTGGGTCTCCGTGACCTGGTCGCGCACCTGGCCGTAGAGCTCGCTCAGCATCTTGTTGCCGCAGGCCCGCGCGATGATCGCGTGGAACTTCAGGTCCGCCTCGACATTGGCCAGATAGTCGCGCGCCGCCCAGGATCGTTCCATGTCGTCGGTCAGCCGCGACAGCGCCTCCAGGTCGTCGGCGACAAGCCTGCCGGCGGCGCGGGCGGCGATCTCCCCCTCCAGCATCAGCCGTGTCTCGAACACCTCCCGCAGGGAATAGGTGTGCGAATAGCGCCATTCCGCCATGGTCTTGGCGGATTCGGGCGAGGTCCCGACGACGAAGGTGCCGCGACCGGCTTCCGTCTTGACGAGGCCGATCGTCTCCAGCGTCATCAGCGCCTCGCGCAGGGACGCACGGCTCACCCCGAATTTCTCGGACAGCTCGCGCTGGGAGGGGATCTTCTCCCCGGTCTTCAGTTCTCCGTCCAGAATCATCGTCTGGAGCTTTCGGGCGACGCCCTGTGGCACCGGGATCCGCGTGAACATCCGCAATTTCGCCTTTTTGTCCTTATGCGCGCATGTGCCCCGAACGCGGCACATGCTGCGTGCCTGTCGGTGCGTCTCAACATTCCACCTTGCACTCTTCGCTGCAAAGCGGTTATTTGGTCTAACTGGTCAGACCAGTTAGACCAAATCAAAAACACTCGCCACCAGGGGACTTCACATGAAAATCCGTTCTTTGCTCAAATCTGCAGCCTTTGCCGGCTTTATGACCGTCGCAGCCGGCAGCGCGCCGCTCCTCGCCGCCGATCTGACCGTCGGCGCCAACATCGGCAACGTGCCGTGGGAATTCCAGGACGAAACAGGCAAGACCGTCGGCTTCGAGATTGACCTGGTCAATGAAGTCGCGGGCCGTCTCGGCAAGTCCGTCGCCTTTGAGAACATTCCCTTCAACGGCCTGTTCTCCGCCGTCCAGTCGGGGCGCATCGACATTGCCGTGTCCTCGATCACCATCACCGACAAGCGTCTGGAATCGGTGACCTTCGCGCAGCCCTACTACGACAGCGACCAGTCGCTGACGGCGACCACCGCCAGCGGCCTGAAGTCGCTTGACGACATGAAGGGCAAGGTGATCGGCGTCGATACCGGCTCGACCGGCGACATGTGGGCGACCCAGAACACCGAGAAATACGGCTTCTCCGATATCCGCCGCTACGAAGGCCTCGCACCGGCCATGCTCGACCTCGCCGCCGGCCGCATCGACGGCTACATCAGCGATATCCCGGCGCTGCTCTACTACACCAAGGACAAGCCGAACCTCGCCGTGATCCAGCGCATCGAGACCGGCGAAAAATACTCCATGATGTTCGCCAAGGACGCGCCGCTGGCCAGCGAAGTGAACGCGATCCTGACGACGCTCAAGGAAGAGGGCGTCATCGCCAAGCTGCACGAGAAGTGGTTCGGCGCGACGCCGGAAGACACCACCTCGACCGTGAAGGTTCTCGACATGCCGAGCCTGAAATAAGCTTTTCGGCAGGGCGCGGGGTGCGGTTTTCATCGCCCCCGCGTCTTTTCTTTCAGGCCCCGCACCTTCGGACGCCCCATGGACCTGCTCGATACCTTCTTCAACGTTCCGATCCTGATCCGCACTTTCCCGATGCTGATGTCGGGCCTGTGGATCACGATCCAGATCGGCGCGACAAGCATCATCGCCGGCCTCGTGCTCGGCCTGTTTCTCTCGCTGATCCGCCTCTATGCCGCCAGGCCGCTCGTCTTCATCGCCCGCATCTACATCGACGTTTTCCGCTCCATCCCGCTCCTGGTGCTCCTGATCGTCGTCTATTATGCGCTGCCCTTCGTCGGCATCCGGCTGTCGCCCTTCCTCTCCGCCGTCGTCGCGCTGACGCTGGTCTCCGGTGCCTATACCGCCGAGATCTTCCGTGCCGGCATCGAGGCGATCCCGTCGGGCCAGTTCGAAGCCTCGCGCGCATTGGGCTTGAGCTATCGCCACATGATGGTCGATGTGGTTCTGCCGCAGGCGGTGAAGATCGTGATCCCGCCGCTCACCAACAATTGCATCAACGTCATGAAGGACACGGCGCTTGCCTCGGTGGTTGCCATGCCGGACCTGCTCAAGCAGGCGACGCAGGCGCAGGCCCTTGCCGCCAACCCCAGTCCGCTGATCGGGGCGGCCCTGATCTATCTGGCGTTCCTCTGGCCGCTGGTGGCGCTGGTATCGCGCTTCGAGCGCCACATGGGACAAAGGGGAGCCCGCTGATGTCGTCCTTCATCGAGATCCGCAATCTCAACAAGCACTACGGCGCCTTCGCGGCCCTCACCGACATCGACCTCGACATCGCCGAAGGCGAGGTGGTCTGCGTCATCGGGCCCTCCGGCTCCGGCAAGTCGACGCTGATCCGCTGCATCAACCTGCTGGAGAGCTTCTCGGAAGGAAGCACCATCCTCGTTGACAAGATCCCGGTGGAGCCGGGCAAGCACCTGGCGCAGGTGCGTGCCGAGGTCGGAATGGTGTTCCAGTCCTTCAACCTGTTTCCGCATATGACGGTGCTGCGCAACATCATGCTGGCGCCGCTGCGGGTGCGTCGCCTTTCCGAGGAACAGGCGGAAAAGAAGGCGCGCGAACTGCTCGACCGTGTCGGCATCGGAGAGCAGGCCGAGAAATATCCCGGGCAACTGTCCGGCGGGCAGCAGCAGCGTGTGGCGATTGCCCGGGCGCTGGCGATGGAGCCGCGGGTCTTGCTCTTCGACGAGCCGACCTCGGCGCTCGACCCGGAAATGGTCGGCGAGGTGCTCGACGTCATGCGCGATCTCGCCGGCACCGGCGTGACCATGATCGTGGTGACCCACGAAATGGGCTTTGCCCGTCAGGTTGCCGACCGGGTGATCTTCATGAACGGGGGCAAGATCGTCGAGACCGGCAAGCCGGAAGAGATCTTCGATGCCCCGAAGGAACCGCGGACCCGTGACTTTCTGAGCGCGGTTCTCAATCATTGACCTTGGATACGACAGTTTCGGAGACAGATATGCTCACCAACGCGCCGCTCGACATGGAGTATGTCCGCGCCCAGTTCCCCGGCCTGCAAAGCGGCTGGGTGTTTTTCGACAATGCCGGCGGGTCGCAGATCCTGAAAGGTGCGGTGGAGCGCATCAACACGTTCCTCTACGAGAAAAACGTGCAGATCGGCGGCAGCTACGAGGTCTCGGTCGCCGCCGCCAATGCGCTTAAAGAGGCGCGTGACGCCGCCCGCGTGCTCGTCAATGCGCAGCGCTCCGACGAGATCGTCTTCGGCGCCTCGACAACCGTCCTGATGCAGAACCTGGCGGCCGCCATGCGCAGCCAGTTGTCGCCCGGCGACGAGATCGTCATCTGCGTTGCCGATCACGAGAGCAACATCGGCCCCTGGGACCGGCTCAGCGAGTTCGGCATCGTCATCAAGACATGGCCGATCAACCATGAAACGCTGAAGCTGGAGCTGTCGGACCTCGAACCGCTGATGAGCGACCGCACCCGGCTTGTGTGCGTGCATCACGTCTCCAACATCCTGGGCGAGATCAATCCGATCCGCGAGATCGCCGATTTCGTCCATGCCCACGGCGCGCGGATCTGCGTCGATGCGGTCGCCTATGCGCCGCATCGCGCCATCGACGTTCAGGCGCTCGATGTCGATTACTATGCCTTCAGCCTCTACAAGACCTACGGTCCGCATACCGCGGTGATGTACGGCAAGCATTCCCATCTGCTCGAGCTCGACACGCTCTACCACTACTTCTACGGCAAGGACAAAGTGCCGGGGAAACTGGAGCCGGGCAATCCGAACTACGAACTGGCGTACTCCATCCTCGGCATCACCGACTATCTGCAGGAGCTTGGCCGCCGGGCGGGAGCCTCCCCCAGTGCGAGCCCGCGCGAGCAGGTCGAGGCGGCCTTCACGGCGATCACCGCGCAAGAAAACACGTTGGTCGAGCGGTTGCTGTCCTGGGCCAACGGCCGCGACGACGTCCATCTCGTCGGCCAGAGAGAAAACACACCCGCATCGACCCGCATTCCGACCATCGCCTTCACCGTGGACGGCTGGACGCCGGAAGCGCTCTGCCGGGAAATGGACCCCAAGGGCATCGCCATCCGCCACGGCGACTTCCACTCCCGCCGGCTGATCGAGGATCTCGGACTGGCCGAGGGCGGTGGCGTCGTGCGCGTCTCCATGGTGCATTACAACACGCTGGAAGAGGTCGACCGCTTGACGCGGGAGCTGGACGCGGTGCTGGACGGCGCGCGGGACGGCTCCAGGGTCGCCCGGGCAGGTGGCGCATGAGTTCGGCCGGTTTCGACACGGTCATTCGCGGCGGCACGGTGGTGACCGCCGCCGATGCCGTCACCTGTGACGTGGGCATTCGTGACGGCAGGATCGTTGCCCTCGGCTCGGACCTCGCCAAGGGTGCGCGCGAGATCGACGCGCGCGGTCTTCTGGTCATGCCGGGCGGCATCGACAGCCATGTGCATATCGCCCAGCCGTCCGGCGAGGGCATCGTCATGGCGGATGATTTCGAAAGCGCGACCCGCTCCGCGATCCTTGGCGGCAACACCACGGTGATGCCGTTCTGCCTGCAGGAAAAGGGCGTCGGCCTGCGCGAGGCGCTCAACGGCTATCACGCCCTTGCGGAAGGCAACTGCTACACGGACATCAGCTTCCATCTGATCGTCTCCGACCCGACGCCGACCGTTCTGGGGCAGGAGATGCCGGCGCTCGCGGAGGAAGGCTACACTTCGATCAAGGTCTTCATGACCTACGAGGGCCTGCGCCTGCGCGACGACGAGATCCTGGCAACGCTCGATTCCGCACGCCGCTCCAAGCAGGTCGTCCTCGTCCACTGCGAGAACGAGGACGCGATCCGCTATCTGATCGGACGGCGCGAGGAGGATGGCGACACCGCGCCCTATCACCACGCGACCAGCCGTCCGATCGCGGCCGAACGCGAGGCGACCCACCGCGCGTTGTCGCTC